>ENA-ORPK01000001-ORPK01000001.1-human-gut-metagenome-genome-assembly--contig:-NODE-1-length-266455-cov-33.072631_pt1 | contig 266455 bp, 237 predicted proteins | sample MGYA00242139_ERZ509068 | MGnify/ENA primary metagenome ERZ509068 (study PRJEB26280, sample SAMEA2338687) | human gut metagenome | biome: human gut; feature: human-associated habitat; material: faeces...
GGTGATGATGATTAAGAAGATGATTGAGGGAAAAAATGAGCCAAACTCCACCCAAAAGGGCTTTTCGTAGCGAAATTTGCGGTTCAAACTCCACGCAAAAAAGAAGACAACGCCAATTTTGAAAAACTCAACTGGCGCAAGCGAGAAGCCGCCGATGCGGATCCACCGCCTCGCACCGCCGATTGTCGGCACAAGTGAGGCGGGCAGAAAGGGCATTATGAGGATCAAAAACGCGGAGACGATCAAAATGCTAAAACCGATCGCGTTAAAGAGACTGATCGAGCCAACCATTTGCGTTGGATTAAGCCGCGAAATTCCCCACATCAAAAAGACCGCAACCGCGCCGATCAACGCTTGACGGACGAAAAAATGCGTGTCTGAATAGTCGTAAAACCTCACCGCAAACGAGGAGAGTGAATAGACAAAAATCATCCCCATTCCTATCAAAATGGCGACTAGGTAAAAAAGCCCTTTATCTACCTGCAAAACCTCTCCTTAAAGTTTAATAAACCGGCGATTTTAGCAAAGAATTCTTTATTTTTAGTAAAACCGCGTTTTTGCTCTTGACAAATCGTCTCAAAAAAGATTATAATAGTCCCAAAAATTACTATTAAGGCGTGAAAATGTCATTTAACAACTCGGTTAATACGGCGCGCGGCGAGTCGCGTCTCTTTTCGTGGTGGATGCTGCTAACGGCGATCTTCTTGGAGATTTTAGCCCTTAGTGTTTTGCAAGTTTTGCAAGAGAGTCACCCAATTCTTGGTGCGGCGATCTTGCTTGTGTTGATGAATTTGTCGTATTTTTGTATGTCGCTTTGTCTAAAACAGATCGCCGTTGGCGTAGCGTATGCGACTTGGGAGATTGTCGGTGGGATCGGCGTTTTGCTCATTAGCTTTATCTTTTTCCACCCGCAGCTTAGTCAAACGCAACTTGCGGGCATTTTTTTAGGTTTTGCAGGGATCATCTGTGTGATTTTAGGCGAAAAACACAGCTAAATTCGGTTTTTGCAATTTGTCAAAACCGAATTTGAACGAATTTGAAAAAGAAAGGGTAAAAATGGGCTTTTTGTATATCTCAATTTCAGGAATTATCGACATCTTCGCAAACCTCGCCCTCGCAAAGTCGCAAGGTTTTAAGAAAATATGGTTTGGTTTGCTCGCCCTCGTGCTGGTGGATTTGACATTTTTGTTTCTCTACCTCGCATTGAAAGATGGGATGAGCCTGCCTGTTGCCTACACGCTTTGGGGAGCGATCGGCATTTTAGGAACAACTTTTGGCGGCTTTGTTTTGTTTAAACAAGGCTTAAAACCGATCGGCATTTTTGGCATCGTCTTGGTCTTAATCGCCGTTTATCTACTGCATTTTGCGTAAAGGGTGAAAATGAGTAATTTTGCAAAAATTTTAGGGCAGATCAACGCTGAGTATTCAAAATTCGAGGTCAAAAACGGCTTTAACGGCGCGTTTTACAAGGTTTTTCACGCACTTTTTGTCAGCAAACTCACCACGCAACGCCAAATTGTTAAGCAATATGGCTTGGCAAAACAGACGGCAAACAAGGTCGTTTTAGCTCTTTTAAAAGAGGGTTTGGTCGCCTTTAAAACTTCGAGCGAGGACGGGCGGCAAAAGCAGATTTCACTTACGCTTAAAGGGTGCAAAGAGGCGGTTGAGTTTTTGGAGAGATATGAGAATTTTGAAAACAAAGCGGTTGAGAATTTTGGCGAAAAGAGGGCGGCGAAACTGCTTTTGGAGATGGAGAAATTTTTGCAGTCTTTGGAGCAAAGTCGGAGAATTTTGGTTTAAAACGCCGCCAAAAACGCCACGAATTTACCGCGAAAATAGCCGCTTAATCGTCTTCAAAAACGCCGAGAAAACGCCTTTTGCCGCCCCGCTTTGGCGCGCTTAAAACTTCATTATAAAATTTGTCAAAACCGAATTTGGATGAAAAATTTGGCGAATTTAAGAAAAATAACCGCTTTTTTTGGATAAACTCACAAAATTTTACCAAAATTTTAAGGAGATGTGATGAAAATCGTCAAAAAAGCTTTAACTTTTGAAGATGTCCTCTTAGTCCCGCAGTATTCGCAAGTCTTGCCAAAAGAGGTGAGTGTGCAGAGCCGTTTTTCTCGCAACATTTCGCTAAACATCCCGCTTGTGAGCGCGGCGATGGACACGGTCACGGAGTATCGCACGGCGATTATGATGGCGCGGCTTGGCGGGATCGGCGTGATCCATAAAAATATGGACATTGAGACGCAGGTCAAGCAGGTCAAGAGGGTGAAAAAAAGCGAAAGCGGCGTTATTTTCGACCCGATTTCAGTTAAGGCAAACACAACAATCAAAGAAGCCCTTTTGCTAATGAGTGAATATCACATCTCAGGCGTGCCGGTTGTGGATGAAAACGGCGTTTTGGCTGGGATTTTAACGAACCGCGACTTGCGTTTTGAGACGGATTTTAACAAAAATGTCGGCGAGGTGATGACCAAAACTGGGCTGATCACCGCAAAAAAGGGCTGCACGCTTGATGACGCGGAGGAGATTTTCTCGCAACACAAGGTTGAGAAGCTGCCGATTGTCAATGAAAGCGGCGTGCTTTGCGGACTCATCACAATCAAAGACCTCAAAAAACGCAAAGAATACCCTAACGCAAACAAAGACGCCATCGGCAGACTCAGAGTCGCGGCTGCCATCGGCGTTGGGCAAACGGCGCGGGCGGTTGAGCTTGCAAAAGCTGGTGCAGACGCGCTTGTGATGGACTCAGCGCACGGGCACACAAAAGGGATCATCGACACGCTAAAAGAGATCAAAGCGCTGAATTTGGGCGTGGATGTTGTCGTTGGGAATGTGGCAAACCCAGCTGCGGTGGTGGATTTGATCAACGCAGGAGCTGACGCAGTCAAAGTCGGCATCGGACCTGGGTCGATCTGCACGACTAGGATTGTAAGTGGCGTTGGCGTGCCGCAGATCACGGCGATTGACGATTGTGTGGCGGCGGCTGAGGGAAGCGGCGTTCCGATCATAGCTGATGGCGGGATTAAATACAGCGGCGACATCGCAAAAGCCTTAGCGGTTGGTGCAAGCAGCGTGATGATCGGCTCGATGTTCGCAGGTTGTGACGAGAGTCCGGGCGAGCTTGTGACATTTCAAGGCAGGCAATACAAAAGCTACCGTGGAATGGGCAGCATCGGCGCGATGACGCGTGGCAGCTCAGACCGCTACTTCCAAGAGGGCACAGCACAAGACAAACTAGTCCCTGAGGGGATCGAAGGGCGCGTGCCATACGCCGGCAGCATCAAAACCGTCATCCACCAGCTCATCGGCGGTTTGCGAAGCTCGATGGGGTATTGCGGGAGTGCGAATTTAGCTGAATTTAAGCAAAAGGCGGAGTTTGTGGAGATCACCGCAGCGGGGCTTAAAGAGTCGCACGCACACGACATCATCATCACAAAAGAAGCGCCAAACTACCGCATCAACGGCTAGTTTTACCAAGCGTCTCAAAGCGTCTCAAAGCGGCGGCGTGAAATTTGGTTTTGGCGGCTGCGAATTTGCCAAAACCAAATTCGGTTTTACGCTTTTCAAACCGCTTTCAAACCGCCAAAGCGACCAAGAATTTGTCAAAACCGAATTTGACTTGGCGACCTTCTATTTTACAATCCAGCGAGGTTAGGATGCAACAAAATTCACTCACTTTTACCGCCACACAAGAGCAGCTCATCGGCGTTTTAGCGCAGATTAACGCGCGCTTTTGCCTTGATCAAACGCAACACGCCGTCATCATTCTTCAAGGCGAGCTTGGCAGCGGAAAGACGAGTTTTTGCAAGGCGTTGTATGAGTTTTTGTGCCAAAAAGCCGCCGTCAAGGCAAAAAGCGAGGTGACGAGTCCGACATTTTCGTTGATGAATGAATATGACGCGGGTAAGAGGCGGCTCTTTCACTACGACATTTACAGGTGCGGCGTGGAGGGGATTGTTGAAAATGGGTTGTTTGAAAACCTATTTTGCGAGGGAATTCACCTGGTCGAGTGGGGTAACGAGCGGCTTGCTGGGAGGCTGTTTCGTTACGGCGTGAGAGCGATTTTGCTTCGCATTACGCCTGCGGGCGAGGCGCGGCGTTACGAGGTTTGCGAGTTTGTGGGCTGAGAGTTGCGGGTTTGAGGTTGTGCTGAAATTCAAATTTGGTTTTGACATTTTCGCAAAACCAACCGCAACGCAAATTTGGTTTTAAACCTCACGCCATTTCACCGCGTTTTTGGTTTTTGCTTTGTTGAAACCTCGCGCCGTTTCGCCACATTTTTGGCTCAAATTTGGCTTTTGTAAATTCATTAAACTTAATTTTTCAACGCAAATTTGGTTTTGACATTTGCGAAAGTCTTTGCTGTTTGTGATACCAAAATCCAAAAATCTCGCTGTTTGCAAAAATGTTAAAATCAAATTTGGTTTTAACATTTCACGCCGTTTTGGCAGTTTTTGGCTTAATTTACAAAGCCAGCAGTCACAACTTGCCAAAGCCGAATTTAGCGGCTAGTTCAGCCCTTTTGCGAGGCGTTCAACCGCATCAAAACTCTCAAATGAGGTAAAGTCAAATTTCAGCGGCGTCAAAGTGGCGTAACCTGCCTTGACGAGGCTGATGTCGCTTGACTCATCTTGCGTTGCAGAGAGCATATTTGGCGTCCCAAGCCACCAAAATTCCAGCCCGCGCGGGTTTTTGTGAAGAGAGGCGTTGGTCGAGTAAGCCCGCTTGCCGCAACGCGCCGCCTTAAAACCGCGAAAATCCTTGCGACTCACAGCGGGGACATTCAGGCTCAAAACCTCCCTTTCTTTCAAGCAAAACTCGCCAAAAAGTAGCTTTTTTGCTACTTCAAGCGTTAGTTCGCACGCAAGCTCAAAGCCCAGCTCATCAAGGCTGTTTCGTTCGTAATACTGCGAGACGCTAAGGGCTTTGACGCCTTGCAAAACCGCCTCCGCCGCCGCGCCGATCGTCCCTGAGTAGCCAACATCCTCGCCAAGGTTTGCGCCGTGGTTGATGCCGCTGATGACGAGGTCGGGTTTTTTGCCGTTGAAGAGCTTTTCAAGGGCGAGATAAACGCAGTCCGCAGGCGTGGCGTCATCAAGCTTGAAAAAGCCGTCACCAACGCCGACAAAACGAAGCGGACGCGTCAAAGTCAGCGAGTGAGAAGAGGCGGATTTTTCGCTACTTGGCGCGACAATCGTCACATTTGCGTTCAAATTTGACTTTAACACCGCGGCTAAACTCAGCAGCCCTTTTGCCTCAAAACCATCGTCATTTGTCAGTAAAATTTCTTTCATTCTAACCTCAATTTTTTCAAAAAAAGTCTGAAAATTTAGCAAAAAGTTGCTAAATTTACCAAATTTAGCCTCAAAGGGAAGTTATGAGTTACGAGACACTAAAAAAACTGCTTTTCAAATTTGACCCTGAAACCGCTCACGGCTTGGCAGAATTTGGGCTAAGAGGTGCGAGTTTTGTGGCGGACGCGGCGTTGCAAAGGGTTTTTTGTCCGCGTGAGTTGAAGGCGGATTTGTCGCAAGAGCTGTTTGGCAAGAGTTACGCAAATCCGATTGGCATCGCAGGTGGTTTTGACAAAAACGCGACTATGATCCGCCCGCTTGCCTCGCTTGGTTTTGGGTTTGTGGAGTTTGGGACTTTCACGCCAAAGCCACAAAGCGGCAACGCAAAGCCGCGGCTTTTCCGTTTGGTGCAAGAAAGGTCGCTGCAAAATACGATGGGGTTTAACAACGAAGGAATGGAGGCGGTGCAGAGAAATGTCTCCTCGCTTTATCCGTTTCGTGTGCCGATTTGGGCGAATGTTGGGAAAAACAAACTCACTCCAAACGATAAGGCGCTTGAAGATTACGAAATTTTGGTCGAGCGGTTTAGCCAAAAGTGTGACGCGTTTGTGCTTAACATCTCCTCGCCAAACACGCCAAATTTGCGCGCGTTGCAAGAGGAGGGTTTTGTGAGTGAGGCGTTTAGTGCGTTAAAACTTAAAACCACGCGTCCGCTTGCTTTGAAGTTAGCTCCCGACATCGAGCCAAAAAAGGCGGTGAGTTTGGCGTGCGCGGCAGTAAAAAGCGGTGCGAAAATTTTAGTTTGCAACAACACCTCGACCGACTACTCGCTAAGTGCGAACGCGCGAGAATTTGGCGGGCTAAGCGGCGAGGTGATCACCGCTAAGAGCAGGGAGTTTTTTGACGCAGTTAGCAGCGAGGTTTTTGGCGAGTGTGTGCTGGTGAGTTGTGGCGGAATTTCAAACGCAAAAGAGGCTTACGAGAGGGTAAAAATGGGGGCGAATTTGGTGGAGATCTTCACCTCGTTCATCTTCGAAGGTCCAAGCGTGGCAAAGCGGCTGTGCGAAGGGCTTTGCGAGCTACTTTTAGCAGACGGCTACACTGCTCTTAGCCAAGCAGTTGGCGCAAAACGCAGAGGTTAGTAAATTAGTCAAAAGAGGAAAAATGTTAAAAAACTTAGAGAAAATCACCCTAAAAAACGGCTTTGAGGTTTATCACCTGCCGCAAAATTTAGGCTCAAATGTCGTTAGTGTTAATCTTTTCTACAAAGTCGGCAGCGGGGACGAGAGCCGCGGCATCAGCGGCATCAGCCATATGTTAGAGCACCTAAATTTCAAAAGCACAACCACGCACAAAGCGGGCGAATTTGACAGCATCGTAAAGTCCATTGGCGGCGTGGATAACGCAAGCACTGGTTTTGACTACACGCATTATTATGTCCAATGTGCGAGCAAAGAACTAGCCGTTGTGGTGAATCTTTTTGCGGATATGATGGCAAATCTTGCTTTGAGTGAAGAGGAATTTTTGCCTGAGCGGGAGGTTGTGCTTGAAGAGAGGCGACTGCGGACTGAAAACGACCCTTTTGGCACGCTGTATTGGGAGTTTTTCAAAAACGCTTTTAGTCAAAGTTATGGCTGGACGCCAATCGGGTTTGAAGAGAACATCAAAGGCTTTACGATTGAGGCGATCAGAGAATTTCACGCGCGGTTTTACCAGCCGCAAAACGCCTTTTTGCTCGTGTGTGGAGACGCGAGTAAAGAGGAGGTTTTCAGCCTTGCAAAAACCGAATTTGAAAAGATCGCCAACAAGAGTGTGTCAAATTTGGTTTTGACAAAAGAGGTGGGCGAGAAGTTTGAGCCAAAAAGCGTGGTGGTTACAAAGCCAAGCGAGGTAGAGATGTTGTTGATGGGTTTTCAGGGAGTGCCGTTTGACCACGAAGACGCCGCCACTCTTGACGCGTTGGCGTCTTTGTTAAGCAACGGAAAAAGTTCGGTTTTTGAGCGGGTTTTAAACGAGGAGTTGGGGCTTGTCAGCCAAGTTGAAGCCGAGTCGTTTGGGTGTAAAAAAGACGGCGTTTTTCTCATTTTTGCGGTGCTTAACGAAGGTGTGAAAAGCGAGCAGGTTTTGGGCGAGGTGATGAAAATTTTAGAGGATTTTGAGATCAGCGAGCAAGCTTTCTGGCGGTTAAAAAACCAACTCAAAATGAGTCTAGCCCAAGTCAAACTTAAATCTTCAAGCCTTGCTTCAACCATCGGCGGCTACATCGCACGAGGGGACTTAACGCCGTTTTTGCGGCTTGAAGAGTCGTTGCAAAAGCTTAGCAAAGAGCGGCTAAAAGAGTGCGCAAAACACTATTTCACTGCAAAAACTCTCACCAGCGTGAGCTTGAAGTGCGAAAAGCAGAGCAAAAGAGGCGAGGATGAATAACTTGCAACATTTAGCAGTGATTATGGACGGAAATGGCAGGTGGGCGAAGAGGCGCGCGCTGTTGCGGACAGACGGACACAAAAGAGGTTCTGAGGTGATCGACTTGCTTTGCGAGTTTTGCCTAGAAAACGGCGTCAAAACGCTAACGCTTTACGCTTTTAGCACGGAAAATTGGTCGCGTCCAAAAGCAGAAGTTGGTTTTTTGCTAAAACTTTTGGGGGAGTTTTTAACCAAAAAAGAGAATGAGTTTTTGCAAAACCAAATTCGGTTTAGAGCAATTGGCGACATTACAAAATTCGAGCCTTCGCTGCAAAGCAAAATCACGCATTTACAAGAGGCGACTCAGGCTTGCGCAGGGCTTAATCTGCTCGTTGGGCTAAATTACGGCGGAAAAGATGAGATCGTGCGGGCGGTGAAGAGGCTGGTTGAAAAAAAGCAGGAGATCACGCAAGAAAACATCGCCCAAAACCTCGACACAGCAGGCTTTGGCGAGGTGGATCTGCTCATCCGCACAGGTGGCGAAGCGCGTCTTAGCAACTTCTTGTTGTGGCAGGCAAGTTACGCCGAGCTAGCCTTCACACCAACGCTTTTTCCCGACTTCACAAAGGCGGAGCTAGCTAGCATCGTGCAGAAATTTCACGCCACTCACAGAAGGTTTGGCGGGCTGTGATGTCAAAACCGAATTTGAATGCAAATTTGCGAATTTATAAATAAATTAAGAGAGTTTGAAGTAAAATTGACCCTTTAAGCAACGCGAGGTTTAAATGTTACAAAATCAACCCAACCAAACACAAAAAGGCTACCGCCCAAATGTCGCGGCGGTCATCGTCTCACACGACTACCCTTTTAAAAGCGAGATTTTCCTAGCCCAACGAGTGGATATCAAAGGTGCGTGGCAGTTTGTCCAAGGCGGCATTGACGAGGGCGAGACGCCGCAAGAGGCATTGTTTCGTGAGCTCGAAGAAGAGATCGGGACAAATGAGGTTGAGGTGATCGCTGAGTGCGAGGAGTGGTTTTGTTATGATTTTTTAAAAAATTGCGGTAAAAAAAGCCACAAATACCGCGGGCAGCGGCAAAAATATTTCCTTTGCAGGCTAAAACGCCACGCCAAAATCAACCTCCAAACCGCCCACCCCGAGTTCAACGAGTTTAAATTTGTGGATGTAAGCGTTGTGCAAAAACACATTACAAACTTTAAAAAAGATGTTTATGGCAAGGCGTTAGCCTACTTTAAAACCAGAGGACTTTTGTAAAATTCTAAAAAGGAATGAGGATGAATGTTTTTATCTTAAACGACAACCAAAGCAACTTTCGGCTCATCAAAGGCGCGCTTTCTCAGCTTAGTTTAACGGGCGTTGAGGTGCGAAATTTAGGCGAGGTGCGAGGGGCGGATTTGCTTATCGTGGATGAGGCTTTTTTCGAGCCAGCGGAGAATTATTTTGACTACGCTTCACGCGTCATTGTGCTGTATAGTCGTCCGCTGAAAGTGAAGTATGATGTGCTTGTAAAGCCGTTTTTGCCGTTTGAGTTAAAGACGCTCATCAGCAAGCAAAGCGACCTTCCACAACAGAGCAAAAAGCGACTTAGCACGCCAAATTATGACGGCATCGACCCGCGAATGTTCAACCAGCCGCCTCAGTATAACGACGGCTTAGACGAGGTCGAGCGCATTAAAAACGAGTTGCGTGAATTAGACGAGTTGGCAAACCACAACCAAAACGCGGGCGGGAGCGTTTCACCGCAAGTGCCGCAGCAAGTTCAGCAAGCCGCGCAACAGATCGCGCCGCAAGTTCAACAGGTTCAGCCACACGCCGCGCAACCACAACCGCAACAACCACTCATCAACCAAGCGCCGATTAACCAAACTCCGATCAACCGCGCGCCAATAAATCAAGCACCAATTAACCAAGCACCAGTGCAACAAGCCGCGCCACAACCGCAACAACCGCAGCAGCCAATTGACGCGATTAACGACATCAGCCGTCTAAGCGCGCTTTCTCGCGCCGTTTCGCCGCAAAACCTAGAGCCCTCACAGCTCCAAGACGCGGCTGAGGAGCTAAACGAGCCGCTTCCGTCTAGACGCGTGGTGACTGATGAGATCAAAGCACAAATCGCCCAAGGCATCGGTGAGCAAGTTGGAAAATACCTTGAAAATTCGCCACATAAGTGGATTTTAGACCAGCTTGATGTCGGTGTGAGCGTGCATTTTGACCCGATCGAGGAAGAGAAGTAATGCCGATTTTACTCATCTCAGGACCAAGCGGCAGCGGCAAAAGCAGCCTCATCAAGCGGCTTTTTGCCGAATTTGACAACCTCTACTTCTCGATCTCCTCAACCACGCGCGCCCCGCGAGAAGGCGAGAAAGACGGCGTGAATTACTACTTCATCAGCAAAGAGGAGTTCGAAAAAGGGATCGCAAACGGCGAGTTTTTGGAGTGGGCGTGCGTGCATAACAACTTCTACGGCACAAACTTACGCCCTGTAAAAGCGGCACTTGACGCGGGCAAAGTCGTTGTTTTTGACATAGATGTGCAAGGTTTTGAGCTAGCCAACAAACACTACAAAGACGAGATCACCTCTGTTTTTCTCACCACAAAAGACGCGCAAACCCTGCAAGAGCGGCTGAGCGCAAGAGGGGATGAGAGTGCGCAAAGCATCCAGTCGCGAGTGGCAAACGCCAAAGCAGAGGTCGCCAAAGCAAAACAATACGACTTCATCATCGTAAATGAGGATTTAGACGAGAGTTACGCAAAGTTAAGGGCGATCTTTCTGGCGATGCATTCGCGTGTGAAGCACGCTGACTTAGACGAAATTTTAGGAGCGTGGTAGTCAAATTCGGTTTTGACATTTTTGGGTTTTAAAGGAGTGTTGTGAAAGATGTTTTCATTTTAGGCTCGGGGGCGATGGCGCAGGCGATGGCGGTTGGGCTTGTGAAGTCGGGTTTCAAAGTGGTGCTAATTTGCCGTCAAAACAGCCCACATCTAGCCGCCGTGCGCGCACTAAGCGGCGTTGAGGTCGGCTTTTACGAGGAGTTTGACTTAGAGGGTAGGGATGTGATTTTAGCCTTTAAGCCTTATGCCTTAGGCGAGGTCGCTCCGCGTCTTAAAGGCAGGGCGAATTTGTTAGTTAGCATCCTTGCGCGAACTTCGCTTGACGCGCTAAAAGCCGCTTTCACAAACGGCGGCGCGGCGCATTTTGTCACGGCAATGCCAAATTTGGCGGCGCGAAGTGGCGCTAGTGTGACGCCGTTTTTGGCTGAGTGCGAGCAGGGCGCAAAGGAGGCGAGTGAGCTTTTGAGCGGTTTTGGCGAGGCGGTTAGGACGCAGAGTCAAAGCGAGTTTGAAGCAGCGGGAGTTTTAGCAGGTTGTGCGCCTGCTTTTCTTGGGGTTGTGGCGCAAGGGCTACTTTTGGGCGCGGTCCGTGGCGGCGTGAGTGCAGTGGCGGCAAAACGGCTAACTGACGGCGTTTTTGCCTCTTTTGCGGCACTTGCAAAGCACAGTGGCGAGTCAAACCTCGACACGGCGAATTTTACGCAAATCGTCCAGCAGGTTTGCTCTCCAAACGGCACGACTATCGAAGGCGTCTTTGAGCTGCAAAAACACGGCGTTAGCGGCGCGGTGATGAGTGCTTTTGCGGCTAGTTTAGCCAAACAAAAAGGTGGCAAATGAAAACAAACTCAGCTATCAGCGCGAATTTAGTTTATAAGGAGTTAAGGTTAGAGCATTCACTCAGCCAAATCGCCGACAAACTTTTCTTACACACAGGCACTTTGAAGCGTTGGGAAGCCACGCAAAAAATCCCAAATGAATACCTTTACGACTTAAATTTCTTGCTTGGCAACAAATACGACTTGCAAAAGGTTGATTTTCGCTCGCATAATGAATTTTTTACCAAAAAAGAAGTGGCAAAATACTGCTTTGAGAGCTTTTCGCACTTTTTGCAAATCCACAACATTAACGCAGATGATTATATTTTCATCGAGCCAAGTTGCGGGGATTTGAGTTTTTACGAGCTAATGCCTAAAAATTCACGCATAGGCGTGGATTTGGAGTATAAAAATGATGAAATTTTGTGTCAAAATTTTTTGAGTTTTTATCCGCAAAATATGCACCAAAAATACATAGTTTTGGGCAATCCGCCCTTTGGCTTACGCGGGAATTTAGCCCTGCGTTTCATCAACCACGCAAGTGAATTTGCTGATTTTATCGCCTTTATTTTGCCCCCGCTCTTTGATAGCGATGGCAAGGGTAGCCCTAAAAAACGCATAAAAGACTATGAGTTAGTGCATAGCGAAAAACTGCCCCTTGATAGCTTTGTGTATCCAAACGGCAAGGCTGTCGAAGTTGCCACGCTTTTTCAAATTTGGGCGCACAAAAGAGTGCTGGCAAACAAAACGCTTAATATCGAATTTAATCCGCCAAAAACCTGCAAAGAATTCATTAAAATTTACTCTTTAAGCGATGGCGGCACGAGTTCAAGCACGAGAAACAAAGCGATGCTTTATAAATGCGATTTATACTTGCCTAGCACTTGTTTTCACTCAGCAGGCAAGCCACAAATGCAAATTTATACGGACTTTGAAGCCTTGCCACACCGCAGGGGCTATGGCATAGTGATTTTAAAGAACAAAGAGCGAGTGAAAAGGGCTTTGAAAAGCGTTGATTGGGCGCAAGTGAGCTTTTTAGGCACGAATTCAAGCCTAAATTTACGCACTTCTTTAATCGAAGAGGCGTTGATAGCGCAAGGATTTTATGATAAAGGTTTGTTTTAATGGACATTGAAAGTTTGGCAAATGCGGTGTTTGACGAGATAGAAAATGAAGTGAATTTAACTTCAAAATGGAAAAGCACGAGCAAATACGCAAGGATAAGGCATTTGCAGATTGACAAACGCGGGAGCTTTGGCGAGCGACTTTTGCGCGACATTTTTAGCAAAGAACGCAACATTGCCTTAGCTTATCAAGACGGCGACCAAGGCGAGTGGGATATAAAAATCAACGACATTAAAATCGAAGTGAAAACTTCAAGCCTTGATGTGAATGATAAATTTCAAAATGAGCATATCAAAAACACGCCAAATTGCGATTTCATCTGCTTTATAGGCGTTGCGCCTGATAATCTTTTTATGAGACTTGAAAAAATTAGTGAGATTGATTTTAGCAAACTCCACAACCGCGGGGCGCGTGGCACGGGCGCAGGATATAAATGGGATTTTAAAAAAGAGCAAATGATTGAAGTGAAAACCCGTGAGGAAGTTGTTGCGCTTTTTTATGCAAAAATGGGGCTTGATAAGAAGTTGATTAAAAAGAATTTAAAGTCAAAACAATAAATTAATTTTAATCAAATTTGTTTTTCATTTGACATTCCAAAAGCCTTTTTCACTCTTTTGGCAGCCTTTTAGGCAGTAGTTTTTGTGCCTAAAAGGCTGCCAAATCCTCACTTCAACGCAAATTAGAATGCTTTTAAAAGAGGCAAGCCACAACTTCAAAATGGCGGTAAATAACGGCAGCAATGCCGAAGAACTGTTTTGTAAATACTTGAAAATTGCATCCCAAAAAGTTGTGAAAGATGTGCTAGAAATTTGCTTAAATTAATTGTCAAAACCGAATTTGACGCGCATTCAAATTCGGTTTTTGCATTAAAAGTGGTTTTGCGAGAAGTTTTGCAAAATCTCGTTAAAGGTTTGACTTGGACGCATAATGCCACAAGCCGCGTCAAGGTCTAGCAAATAGCGTGTTTTTGGCGGTCGGCACGGAGTTTGCTTGAAGTTTGAAAACTCGGCTAAAATCCTCTCTTTGCTACTTTGCAACGCCTCAAAAAGCGGCTTAAACTCAGCCTCGCCGCTTAGCTCACGCGCCCAAAAAAGCGCGATGTAAAAGTGCGAAATGCGCGTGTCTCTAAGGCTTTGTCTAGCCTCGCTTGCATCGTTGTAAAACACTGGACTCACGGGGCTTTGCAAGTAGCTCTCAACCGCCGCGTCAAGCGCGTGTGAGAGGCGTTTTTCGCCCGCTTTTTGCAGGCTTTGCGTTAGGGCTAAAAACTCACCAAGGCTGTCCCACGCGAAGTGGTTTTGCTCAAAAAGAGTGTCGATGAGCACTGGCGCAGTTCCGCCCGCACCAGTCTCAAACAACTCGCCGCCGCCAAGAAGCGGGACGATCGAGAGCATTTTTGAGCTGGTGCCGACTTCTAGGATCGGAAAGAGGTCGGTGAGGTAGTCGCGCAGGATGTTGCCCGTCACGCTTGTGACATTTTCGCCGCGGCGGATCGCCTCAAAGCTCGCTTCGGTCGCTTCTTGGTAGTTTAAGATCTGCGCATTTTCAAATTCGGTTTTGACAATTTTGGCGAGATTTTGGTCGTGGGCGCGTTTTTCGTCAAGCCAGAAGATGACATTTTTCCCCTCTGCGTGCGCCGCTTTTGCGAGGCTGATCCAGTTTTGCACCGCCTCGTTTGTCGCGCAAAATGCTCTGAAAATGTCGCCTTTTTGCACGCCAAAACTCAGCTTTTGCCCCGCTTCTTCGCCGCTTTTTGAGTAGAGCGTGACGCAAAACTCGCCCTCTTCGCTAGGACTAAAAGTCTTGTCGTGGCTGCCGTATTCTTCGGCTTTTTGCGCCATCAAGCCGATGTTTTCAACACTGCCGCACGCACGGGCTAAAACGCCGTTGCGGCGGATGTTTTCAAGCGTGGCGTGGTAGATTGAGGCGTAAGTGCGGTCTGGGATGACGATTAGCGTTGGGCTTAAAACACCATTTTCGTCAATCGTCTCGCCGCCGTTTTTCAAAACGCTTGGCACGCTCGCGTCTATAATGAAGTAGTTTGGCGCGTCAAGGCAGCTCACGCCCTTTTTGACTGCTGCAAGTCTCACGCGGCTTTTTGCCTCTTTTAATGCCGCTTTTGCTGCCTCACCGCCTTTGGCTAAAACTTCGCTCAAACCGCTTGTTTCGCCCTCAAATTCGCCGCCTAAATATCCTCTGACAAAACGCGAGAAAATGAGCGGGTCGCTCGCTTTCATCATCGTTGCTTTAAGGTGCAAACCAAAGGCTAAGTCCTCTTTTGCCGCCTCTTCAAACGCGCTTTTGACAAACTCGTCAAGTGCTTTTAAACTAAGCGTTGAAGCGCTTACAACATCGCCCTTTTTAACCGTAAATTCTTTTAAAACCTTGCCGTTAAAGGCGATTTTTACAACTCCGTCTTCGCGCGCGACTAGCGACCTTTCGTTTTCGTAAAAGTCACCATTTGTCATCGAAACCACGCGCGTTTTGCTCTGCGGCTTTACTGCCAAATTCGAATTTGGCTCGTTTTTAAGCGCGTTTTTCACGCTAGGGCTTAGGCGGCGGATGGAGTTGCCTTCGCGCAAGACGGGATTTACTGCGCTGCCTAAGACGCCTTTGTAAATCTCACTCGCCTCTTCGTAACGCGGCACTTTAAAGCCCGCTTGCACGCACTCTGAGACGGCGGCGTTTAGTTGAAAAAGCGTTGCGGAGATGTTTGGGAGTTTGAGGATGTTCGCCTCTGGTTTTAAAACCTCTTTGCCAAGCAGGTCAAGTGTGTTTGGTGCAAGGTTGAAAGCGGCTAGAATTCTCGCAGTAAGGCTGATGTCCGCAGTGGCGATCTCAACTTTCGAGCGGCTTAAAAAACTCTGTAAAATCGGCAGCAAACTCACGCTCGCATACGCTGGCGACTCGTCCGTTAAGGTGTAGTAAATCATCTCGCTCCTTTGTCAAAACCGAATTTGGTTGCTAAAATCTTGTTAAAATCGTCTTTTCGTAAATGTCGTCGTCTTCACACATTATGAGCAAAAAGTCACCCTCTTCGAAGATAAAAGTGCCGCCGACTTTGACAAGCTCGCCCTTTCTGCGCGCGAGGAGGATGAAAAACTCAGGCGGAAGTTCGAGCTCGGTGAGGTTTTTGCCGATGATTTTCGAGTCGCGCCCCAAAAACATCTGACGCATTTTGTGCCCTGAAACGGAGCGATTCACGCTCGGGGCTTTCTCTTTTGGAGCGATGACACCAAGTAGTTTTGCTGCGGCGGTAAAGGTCGTGCCTTGCAGCAAAACGGAGATGAGGACGATGAAGAAAATGACATTGAAAATGAGCTGTCCGTTTTCTAAATTTTCGCTCAAAGGGTAGGTCGCAAGGACGATCGGGACGACTCCGCGGAAGCCGACCCACGAGATAAAACACTTTTCTTTGAAGTTAAATTTACTAAAAATGGTGCATAAAAACACGCTGAGCGGACGGGCGACAAACATTAGCGCAACGGCTAAAAACATACTATTTAACGCCACTGGACCAAGCTCGCGCGGGAAGACCAAAAGCCCAAGTGTTAGGAAGATGAAGATCTGCATAATCCACGCCACGCCGTCAAAAAAGCCCGCGATGTCTTTTTTGTAGATGAAGTCGCGGCGGTTTGCAAAAATTCCCGCCGCATAAACAGCGATGTAGCCGTTGCCGCCGATCTCGTTTGTCAAGCCAAAAAGCATCGCTACGATGGCAAGCAACAAAACAGGGTAAAGACCGCTCGAACTGAGGTTGATCCTGTTAAAAAGCATCGGGATTAGCGAGCCGATCGCCCAGCCTGTGAGTCCGCCGATGACAAATTGCAGCGAGAGTTCTAAAACGACATCCTGCGTTTGAGGCAGCGAGCCAGCGGTGGCAAGTCCGATGATCGTCATTGTTAAGAAGATCGCCATCGGATCATTGCTTCCGCTTTCAAATTCGAGCAGCTCGCCAAGGTTATTTTTGAGCTTGATGTTTTTGCTGCGAAGGATGCTAAACACAGCAGCGGCGTCCGTTGAGCTGATGATCGCGCCGCAAAGGGCGGATTCTAAGATCGAGAGGTTGAGGATGTAGTAGGCAAAAACGGCGGTTAAACCAGCGCTAATGACAACTCCGAAGGTCGCGAGGATGAGTCCGCGAGCCAAAACTGGGCGGATTTGGTTGATGTCGGTGTGAAGACCGCCAGAGAAGAGGATGTAGATCAGCGCGATCGTGCCGATGTCCGCGGCGACTGAGGCGTTGTCGAATTTGATCCCAAATCCGTCATCTCCTGCGAGCATTCCAATCGCCAAGAAAAGCAAAAGTGCAGGGATGCCATATTTGTCTGAGAGTTTGCTAAACAAAACACTGCAAGCAAAAAGAGTCCCGATTAAGATAAGTAAAAAATCCACTTTTGCCCCTTGCAATTTCTAAATTCACTGCTGAAAACTTAAACCAAAAAACGCCTTATTAAATTTATTTAAATTTACAAAAAAAATGCTTAAAAAATGTTTATTTTACAAAAAATTTTGAGGCAAAATGAGCAAATTAAGTAAATTTTCAGTTAAAGTGTGCCTTAAAAACGCGGGTTGAAAAAGCCAAAAAATTCAAATTCGGTTTTGACAATTAATTTAGGTAGAATTCTAGCACGCTTTTGGCAACCCTCTTTGGAAGAAATTCTTCAAAACTTTCAAGTGCTTGCAAAAACAACTCCTCTTCGCTGCCACCGCTGTTTTTCGCCGTTTTGAACTGCTGGTTTGCCGCTTTTAAACGCCGTCTAATCTGCGTTGAAGTTAGTGGATTTTGCACGCTTAAAATCTGCTTAACAAAAGGTCTGATCTGGCTTGAAATTTCAAGTGACTCAGTTTGCTTTAAGGTGAATTTTCTCTCTTCTAACGCATTTGTCAAAACCAAATTTGAACTCTCCTCTCGTGTGGCGATGACAAATTTTGCGAGCTGGCAAAGTCTGTCAAATTCGCTCCATTTATGAAGCGTTGCGAGGTTGTCTTCGCCGATGATGATCAAAACTTCGCTTGCGTTGTGGCGTGTTTTTAAAAATTCGGCGGTAAGGATTGTTGGTGTTGGTTTGGCGAGGTTGATTTCAAATTCGCAAATGCTAATTTTAGTAAATTCGTCTCCTGCAAACGCCGCTTTTACCCACTCTAAACGAATTTGTGGCGGCGCAAAAAAGCCCTCTTTGAAGGGGTTTTGCCACGCTGGAACGACAAAAAGGCGGTCGATGTCTAACTCGTTTAACGCCGCCTTTGCGACCTCTAAATGCCCTTGGTGGATCGGGTCAAAACTGCCGCCAAACAATGCGATTTTCATTTTTAAACCTTAATTAACAAAAGATTTTATAAAATAGGCAAAAATCATAGCAAGATTTTTAAAAAAAGTTGCTAAATTTTGAAGTTTAAAAGGAGAAGATTATGTCTTTGAAGGTGATGATTAACGGATTTGGGCGGATTGGGCGATGTGCGGCGAGGATTTTGGCGAACGACTCGGAGTGCGAGATTGTCGCGATCAACGACACGGCTACGCGCGACTTGACGAGATATCTACTTCAATACGACACGGTCCATGGCGAGTTTAACAAAAAAGTCGAGGTGATTGATGATGATTACATCGCCATTGACGGCAAGAAAATTCGCGTTTATAGCACGCGTGAGATCGCAGATTTAGACCTTAGCGGCGTGGATGTTGTGCTTGAATGCACAGGCAAGATGCTGACAACTGCAAAAAGCGAGGCTTACTTGCAGCAAGGGGCGAAAAAGGTTGTGATGAGCGCGCCTGCAAAAGACGACACGCCGACATTTGTTCTTGGTGTGAATGAGGGGCGTTACAACGGCGAGAAGATCATCTCAAATGCAAGTTGCACCACGAATTGCTTAGGTCCTGTGATGAAGATTTTGGACGATGTTTTTGGTGTGCAAAAGGCGTTGATGACGACTGTGCATGCTTACACAAACGGGCAGAGTTTGGTGGATGTAAAGTGTCGAGACTTGCGAAGAAGTCGTGCCGCTGCGCAAAACATCATCCCAACAACAACGGGCGCGGCAAAGGCGATGAAGCTCATAATGCCGCATTTAGACGGCAAAATTCACGGGCAGTCGATGCGTGTGCCAGTGGCGAATGTCAGCCTTGTGGATCTGACTGCGGTTTTGTCAAAAAGCACGACAAAAGAGGAGTTAAACGAGGCTTTTGCCGCCGCTTCACAAGGCTCGCACAAAGGGCTTGTGTTGGTGGATTTTGACGAAAGAGTTAGTAGTGACTTTTGCACCAGCTCTTACAGCAGCGTAGTCGCAGCTGATATGACGCAGGTCATTTGCGGGGATTTTGTGAAGGTGATGGCGTGGTATGACAACGAGTGGGGCTACACCTCGCGGTTGATTGAGATGGCGAAATTCATCTCTCGCTAAGCGGCGGCTAGTTTGAGGCGTGAATTGACGGCGAGGCGGTGGCGAGTTGGCAGTTTTAGGTGGCGGCGTTGAAGTCGCCGTTTTAGCCAGCAGCCAGTTTGCGCCGCGGTTTAAGCGATTTAAGCGCGGTTTTGAAGAGTTATATTAAATAATGTAAGTCAAATTCGGTTTTGACAAAATTTTAAAAAAGGGAGACAATGAGCGACATCATTTCTGTAAGAGACATTGAGTTTAAGCAAGGCAGCAAGGTTTTTGTAAGGTGTGACTTTAACACGCCTATGGACGAGTTTTGTAATATCACAGACGACCGCCGCATCCGCTCGGCGATCCCAACGATCCGCTATATCCTCGACAGCGGTTGTGGGGTGATTTTGGCGTCTCATTTGGGGCGTCCAAAAAACGGCTTTGAAGAGAAATTCTCGCTCGCCCCAGTTGCAAAAAGGCTTTCGCGACTACTTGATAAAGAGGTGATTTTTGCGAGCGATGTCACGGGTGCGGACGCCAAAAACAAGGTCGCAAACCTAAAAGCGGGCGAGATTTTGCTTTTAGAAAACCTCCGTTTTGAAAAGGGTGAGACGAAAGACGACGAAAATTTGGCAAAAACGCTCGCCTCTTACGCTGACTTTTTTGTCAATGACGCCTTTGGTGTTTGCCACCGCGCGCACTCTTCGGTGCATTGCATTACGAAATTTTTTGACGAAGATCACAAGGCGGCGGGTTTTTTGTTAATCAAAGAGATCGAATTTGCCCGCAACCTCATCCGCACGCCAAGCCGCCCGTTTGTCGCAGTTGTCGGCGGCAGCAAGGTTAGCGGCAAGCTTCAAGCCCTTCACAACCTTTTGCCACGCGTGGATAAACTCATCATCGGCGGCGGAATGGCATTTACATTTTTAAAATCTCTTGGCTTTGACATCGGCAACTCGCTTTTGGAGGAGGATTTGATCGACGAGGCGGCGCGCGTCTTAAAACAAGGGCGCGAACTTGGCGTGAAAATCTACCTGCCAGTGGATGTTGTCGCAGCGCCAACGCTTAGTGCTGACGCACCAGTGAAGTATATGCCTGTGCAAGAAATTCCAGCGGGGTGGATGGGGCTTGACATCGGACCTGCGAGCGTCAAACTCTTCCAAGAGGCGATCAAAGACGCGCAGACGATTTGGTGGAATGGACCGATGGGCGTGTTTGAGATGGATAAATTCAGCAAGGGCAGCTTTAAGATGAGTCACTACATCGCCGAGAGCTTTGCGACAACTGTTGTTGGTGGCGGCGACACAGCCGATGTTGTTGAAAGAGCAGGCGACACGGATGAGATGACTTTCATCTCAACAGGCGGTGGTGCTAGCTTGGAGCTAATCGAAGGCAAAGAGCTTCCGGGCGTTAAGGTGCTTGTGAGGGCGAGTGATGAGTAAGCAGTTCGTAGTCGCGGCGAATTTTAAGTGCAACCACACGCGCGAGAGTTTTAGAAAATATCTCAGCGAGCTGCGCTCTCTTTTGGCTGCGGCGTTAAAGCAAGGCACGCAGTTAAAGGCGTCTGAGGTGGCGTTTTTTCCGCCTTTTACCGCACTTCTTGCAAAAAGCGAATTTGACGAGTTGGCGAAGTTTTTGCCGCTGACGCAAGGGGCGCAAAACTTCTACCCAGCGCAATGCGGCAGTTTCACAGGCGAGATCGGCGCGCAGCAGTTAGAGGGCGCGGGCGTTGAGTGTGTGATGATCGGGCATAGCGAGCGGCGGGCGATTTTGGGCGAGGGCGAGGAGTTTTTGCGGGCGAAATTTGAGTTTGCGCGCTCGCGTGGCTACAAGGTTGTCTATTGTGTTGGCGAGAGTTTAGAGCAAAGGCAAGCGGGCAAAACGCAAGAGGTTTTAAACGCGCAGCTAAACGCAGTCGAGCTTGGTTATGAAAATTTGACGATCGCTTACGAGCCAGTGTGGGCGATCGGCTCAGGCGTGAGCGCAACGCCAGAAGCGGTGGCAGAAGCGCTTGACTTTCTTGCTAGCAAAACGCGCGCAAAACTGCTTTACGGCGGCAGCGTAAGCGGGAAGAATGTCGCGCAGTTAAGAGAGGTTGCAAATTGCTCGGGTGTGCTTGTTGGCACGGCGAGTTGGGAGGTACAAGGGTTTTTGAGTCTGCTTGTTTGAGGTTGTCAAAACCAAATTTGATTTTGACAATGACGCCAACGCAACTTAGCGGCGGCTGTTTAAAGAGGGTTTATGAAAAAATTTTTTTTAGTATTGCTGTGTGCGTTGTTTTTCACCGCGTGCGACAAGCCGCAAAGCGTCAGTGGTTTTACGCCGTTTCAAGTCGGTGAAAAGCTGGTTTTGCAAGATGTTTTAAACACGCAAAACATCACGCTTGTCAGAGTCGAAAACGGCTTTGTCATCGAAGGCGAGAAGCGCGGGATTTTGTTTGACATTTTTGCGACTTTCTGTCCGCCTTGTCAAAAAGAAGCACCGCATTTAATGGGCTTTGCGAATGCAAATCAAGAGGCGTTTAAACTCATCGGCTTAATCACCTTTGAAGAGGTTAGCAACGAGTATGTCGTGGAGAATTTTATCAAAAAATACGGCGGGTATTACTTCATCTCAAATTCTGCGCAAAACACGCGACTCATCCGCCAAATTTTACGCGACATCTCCTACACAAAAAGCCTGCAAATTCCCTTTAAAGTCGTGCTAAAAGAGGGGATTTACCAACCTTTGACGGACAATTTAGAGCCAAAATCGACACAAAAAAACCTCTTTTGGCTTGGCGGCGTGAGCGTGGAGATGATCGCGAAAGATTTTAGGCAAATCTTTAAAAACATCTCATTTTAGTCAAATTTGGTTTTGACATAAGGATTGATGATTAATGTTTGATTTGAAGATGAATTTGGCGTACGAGTCTGCTCTTTTGCGCGCAAAAGAGGAGGGGCACGCAAAAATTTATATCGAGCACATTTTGTTTGAGCTTTTAGGTGACGCGGAATTTTGCGACAAGCTAGACGCGTTTGACATCGAAGGAAACATCCTCGCGCGCAGGAATTTGCTGCGGTTGTTTATGGTTTTGCCGCGTGCGCAAGAGGGCGAGCCGCCGCGTCCGTCTGAGCTGACAAGCGAGCTTTTAGAGCGCGCGCAAGAGAGCGGGCTTTTTGGGTTGGATGACTTTTTCGAGTTTGTGTTGCAAAATGCGCAAACGCTGAATTTTTACGCGATTTTTGGTGCAAACAACTTTGAGTTTAAGGCAGAAGATTACTTCATCGACCTTGATGTCAAAACCGAATTTGAGCCGTTTTTTGGGCGGAGCGAGGAGCTAAAAGGCGGCTTGGAGGTGCTAAACGCTGCGCAGTGCAACAGCTTGATCGTAGTCGGCAAAAGAGGCGTTGGCAAGGACGCTTTTGCGAGCGAGTTGTTAAGGCAAATTCTCGCTCAACCAGCCGCCGCTAACGAGGGCAGAGGCGAGGTGGCAAGCGAGTTTCGCGTGGTGCAAGTTTGGTTAGCACCGATTTTAGCACATTGCAAATACAAAGGCGACTTCGAGGAGCGTTTGGAGGGGATTTTAGCCTCGTTTGCACAGCAAAAAAATGTGATTTTATACATCAAAGACGCGGGGCTGCTTGCGAGCAGAAGCGAATTTGACGCGTTTGATGCGATGTCGGTTGTGCGGCTTTATGCGATAAACGCAGCGATCCGCTTTGTGTTTTGCGTAAGTTTTGAAGAGTTTGCATACATCAGCAAAGACAAGTGGCTTTTAAACCACGCCGCGCAGATCACGCTTGCGGAGATGACGCAAGAGGAGAGCGTGCAGGTTTTGCTTTGCGCGCAGAGTCGTTTTAAGCGGCGTTTTGGCGTGAGTTTTAAGGAGGGCGTTTGCAAAGCAGCAGTCACGGCGGCTAAAGAGCATTTTGCAAATTCAGCCCTGCCTCACGCGGCGTTGAAACTTCTTACCCACGCTTACAGCGCCTTTTGCCTCGACTCGGCGCAAAAATTCACACCTGAGTTTGTAGAGGCTTACGCCAAAAAGGCGGCAAGCCTTGCGACTCAAAAGCCATTAACCGCACAAAACAGCGAGCTTTATCTAGCGCTAAAATCAAATTTGAAAAAGCACATTTTCGGACAAGACGCGGCGGTGGATGAGGTGAGTGAGTTGCTGCTTTGCTCGGCTGCTGGGCTTAGCGAGTCGCGCCGTCCGCGTGGCGTTTTCTTGCTTGCTGGTAAAAGCGGCGTTGGTAAAACGGAGTTTTGCATCCAGCTTGCGAAGGCGCTTGATATGCATTTTGAGCGGTTTGATATGAGTGAGTATATGGAGCGGCATATGCTTGGGCGGTTTATCGGCTCGCCGCCGGGTTACATCGGCTTTGAGAGTGGCGGTGTGCTGACAAATGCAGTTAAGCAAAACCCGCGAAGTGTGCTGCTTTTTGACGAGATCGAAAAGGCAAATTCTGAGCTAGTCAATCTTTTTTTGCAGATTTTTGACAATGCGACTTTGACTGACGGCGGCGGGACGAAGTGCGACTTTAAAGAGACGATCATCCTAATGACCTCAAACCTTGGCAGCAGCGGTGCGTTACAACTTGGCTTTACGCCACAAGCAAGGCAGGGCGAGGCAAAGGAGAATCTTGTCACAAAGGCTAGCAGCGGCGAGTGCAAAAGCAAGGCGTTGCAAGTTTTAAGCTGCGCGACACTTGGAGCAAAAAGTGTGCTTGACGAGCGAAGTGATAGGGCGATTAGAGAGTTTTTTACGCCAGAATTTCGCAACAGGATTGATGCGGTCATCCACTTCAATGCCCTTAGCACACAGGCGTTAGAGCAGATCGCTCACGCTTACACCACGCAACTTTGCCCAAAAGCAAAGCTTGACGACTCGGCAGTTGGCGAGATTTTGCGTTTAGGCAAAAGCAGCGAGTTTGGCGGACGCAACATCCACCGCGTCATCAAACGCCACATCTTTACCAAAATCGCCCCAAAAATGCTCTCTGGCGAGGTGAAAAAGCAGGTTTTAGTGAGTTTTAAAAATGGTGAGTTTGTTTTGAAATTTAGTTGAGTCAAAACCAAATTTGAAAGGAAGTTATGAGATACGCAGTTGTTTTTGGAGGGGCGAGCTTTGAACACGAGATCAGCATCATAAGTGCGATCGCGCTTAAATCTGCCCTAAAAGCCGAGTTGTCGTTTGTTTTTGTGGATAAAAATCGCGAGTTTTACCTCATCGAATCGCAGAATATGCGCGCGAATTTTTTCAGTAGCGGCAAATACAAAAGCTGCAAAAAACTCTTCATCACAAACGGCGGTTTGCAAAGCAGAGGGCTTTTTGGCTCAAAGATGCTAGACGCGCAGTGCTACATCAACCTCATCCACGGCGCAGACGGCGAGGACGGCAAGCTTGCGGGGCTTTTTGAGTTTTTCGAAGTGCCGTTCATCGGCGCGCGTTTAGAGGCGAGTGTGATGAGTTTTAACAAGGTTTTGACGAAGCTTTTGGCGCAAAAATGCGGCGTCAAAACACTTCCTTACGAGGCGGTTTCGCGCGGACAAAAGCCCTCGTTGCCGCTTCCTTACATCCTCAAACCAGCCAGACTTGGCAGCAGCATCGGCGTAAGCGTGGTTCGAAGCGAGGAGGAGGTGGATTACGCCCTTGACTTGGCGTTTGAGTTTGACAACGAAGTTTTGGTCGAGCCGTTTGTCGCAGGGGTGAGAGAGTTTAATTTAGCGGGCTTTAAAAGCGGCGAGCAAGTGGAATTTTCGTTTGTCGAAGAGCCAGCGAAGAAGGAATTTTTGGACTTTGAGCAAAAATACACCGGCTTTACCCAACGCCAAATCGGTGAAGCGCAGATCTCGCCTGAGTTGAAACAAAAGCTTCAAGCGGCGTTTAGCGCGCTTTACAAGGGCGGCGGTTTTGAGGGCGCGCTTGTGAGGTGCGACTTTTTTGAGATCGACTCGGAGGTCTATCTCAACGAGATCAACCCGCACCCGGGCAGCCTTGCGAACTACCTTTTTAGCGACTTTACTGCTGCGGTTGAAAGCCTTGCAAAGAGTCTGCCAAAGAGCGGCAAGATCGCCGTAGAGTATAACTTCATCAACCAAATCACCCGCGCAAAGGGCAAGCTTGCGTAAGGAATTTGTCAAAACCAAATTTGAATTCAAAGTGGAGAGTTAGCGTGTTTTACAACTTTTTTTCTCGTCTGTTTGGCTGCGTGGCAAACTTGCGTCTGCCGTTTCAAAGCAGTATCAACAGCTGGTATGTGCGGCATTTTGGGATCGATCTGAGCGAGTTTGAAGGACAAAACGCAAAGGACTACCCGACTTTAAACAAGCTTTTTACACGCCGTTTTAGGGCTGAGGTTTTGCAAAACAAACTAGCCGCCGCAGAGTTCGTCTCGCCGTGTGACGGACGAATTTTAAGCAGCGGCAGCAGCGAAGGGCTTAAAGCGTTTAGCATCAAAGGGCGAGAATACGCCATAGACGAGCTTTTGGGGCGGGCGTATGAGGATTTGCGCGCACAAAGCGATGCTAAAATCAAATTTGATTTTAGCAACATCTACCTCAGCCCAAGCGACTACCACCACTACCACGCACCGTGCGACCTCGAAGTTTGCTCGCTTACTTACATTTGCGGCAAGCTTTACAGCGTTGCGCCAAAGTGGCTTGGCAAGGTCGCAAGTCTTTACACGCAAAATGAGCGCGTGGTTTTAAAGTGCCGCCCAGCAAAATCAGACAAAAAAGGCGAGTTTTTCTACCTCGTGTTTGTCGGGGCGACAAATGTCGGCAGGATGTGTTTTGACTTTGAGCCGCGCTTGAAGACAAACGCAGGCGGACAAAATGCGCGCTTTGAGTATGAGGATTTGCGGTTGCAAAAAGGAGCGCACATCGGCAACTTCGAGCTTGGCTCGACAATTGTGCTGATCGCGCCAAGCGGTATGCTAACGCTTTGCAAGCAAGAGGGCAAGGTGAGATTTGGCGAAGAATTTGCGCAATTTAACTAACGGAGAGAATATGCAGTGGGATTTGAAAGTTTTGTTTGAGAGTGAGGCGGCGTGTGAGCAGAGCGCGCAGCAGCTTTTGGCAGAAGCCGAGGCGTTTAACACCGCGTTTGCAGGCAGGCTCGAAGGGCTGAGTGCAGCGGAGTTTGTGGCGGCGTTAAGGGAGCTTGAACGGCTAGAAGAGTGGCTTGCAAGGGTTGAGAGTTACGCAGGGCTGAGCTTTTCGCTTGACACGACTCGCGGGGCATTTTTAGCAAAATTTGAGGAGCTTGCAAACGACATCAGCCAGCAACTTCTGTTTTTTGCCATCGAATTTACTAAGCTTGGCGAGGAAAAAAGGGCGGAATTTACGAATGCAGACGAGCGTTTTTGCTACTTTTTGCAAAACCTAGCCAAACAAAAGCCCTACACGCTCTCGCAAGAGGTTGAAAGCGTGCTTGTTAAGGTTGGAAATGTCGGCAAAAACAGCTGGTCACGGCTTTTTGACGAGACGCTAAGTAGTGCTAAATTCGAATTTGACGGCAAACTTTTGGGTGAAGAGGAGCTGCTTGCTAAGCTTCACCACCCACAAAGCAAGGTGCGAAAAGAGGCGTCCGAGTCGCTTAGCAAGACGCTGACGCAACACTCACACCTTCTAACTTTTATTTTTAATATGATCCGCCGCGACCTTAAAAATTCGTGCGAATTACGCGGTTATGAAACGCCTGAGAGTAGCCGCCACATCTCAAACCAGATCAGCAAAAGCAGTGTGGATGCGTTGATTGGTGCGGTTGAAGAGCGGTTTGACATCTCAAAAGAGTATTACGCTTTAAAACGCGAGATTTTAGGCGTAGAAGAGCTTTTTGACTACGACCGCTACGCCCCGTTTGAGGCAAGCGGCGAGGAGTTTAGCTTTGAGGAAGCAAAGGGGATTGTTTTGGAGGCGTTTGGCAGGTTTAGTCCGACTTTTGAAAGCCTTGCGCGCGAGGCGTTTGACGGCGGGTGGATAGACGCTATGCCAAAGCAAAATAAGCAGGGCGGGGCGTTTAGCCACTCAGCTGTTAGCTCAGCTCACCCTTTTGTGCTGCTAAATTTCACCAACAACCGCCGCGACATCTTCACGCTCGCCCACGAGTTAGGACACGCCATCCACCAAAAGCTCGCTTACAGCGTTGGGTATTTCAACAGCCACACGCCGCTTGTGACGGCTGAGACGGCGAGTGTTTTTTGTGAGATGCTGACTTTTGACTACATTTTTAACAAAACGGCGGAGAAAAAGGAGCGTCAAGCACTTCTTGGTGGGAAGATTGAAGACATTTTTGCGACACTTTTTAGGCAGATCAACTTCACCACTTTTGAGAGGGAGATTCACGCGCGCGAAGGGGAGCTAAGCAGCGAGGAGTTGGGTGAAATTTGGCTAAAACACAGCAAGAAGATGTTTGAGGGGAGTTTGACGCTAACGCCAAATTACAAAATTTGTTACAGCTACATCCCGCACTTCATCCACACGCCATTTTACTGCTACGCCTACTCTTACGCGCAGCTGCTTGTTTTAGCCCTCTTCGGGTTGTATAAAAATGGTCAATTTAGGGACTTTATTAGTCTCTATGTGGAGTTTTTGTCGGCTGGCGGAAGCAGGAGTCCGCAGGAGTTGGTGGCGAAATTTGGCTTTGACCTAAATTCAAGCGAGTTTTGGCAGATTGGACTTGATTATGTCGCTTCGCTTGTTGAAGAGTTTAGAAAATTAAGATAACCAAATTCGAATTTGACAATTAAAGGAGAGAAAATGCTTAGCAAAATGAAGACCGATCGGGATTTTAGCGACTTGATGCAGATCCATGTAAGGGAGATGCTTGAATATCTTTTGCGATTTCAATACCGCTTTGATGTCTATGCGATGACTGAGTTTATCGAATTTGACCCCGAGTTGCCTGAGGAGATCACCCGAACCTACACTGGATCTTACCTCTTTTTTACGATCGCAAACTACACACTAACGACTGCTGGCGTGAGTGAGGGCTTTTTCACCTTTAATGCTGGTTTTGGGGCGCAAAACTTTCCAGCGCATGTGAAAATTCCACTTGGTGCGATCGCGCAAATTCGTGTGGATGGGGCGATCATCTTTATCTCGCAAGCGACTTACAAGGACATTTTGCTGCGCCAAGATGTCGAGCGAAGTAGGAAGAAATTTCTTGCCGCAAACAAGGATAATCCGCTCATCGACCAGCTCCAAGCCAACGCAAACAAAGAGGAAGAGAAGCGTGCTGAGCGCAACAAACGCTTTGGTTTTGAGCGCGCTGAGGTGCTAAAAACTGGTGCGGAGGTTGAGGAGAAGAAGAAGGAGGCGGTCAAAAAGCGTGAGTCGCGCTTTGAGATGATGAAGCGGGCGATCGAGTTTGCGCAACACAACGAAAAAGAGGATAAAAAGTTAATTAGTGCTTTGCAAAATGCTCAAAAACAGGTGAAAGAGGCGGTCAAAAAGGTCGAGAGCAAAAAGCCAAAAGCCAAGAATGCGGCAAACGAAGCGACCAAAAAAGGGGCAAAAACTTCGCCAAACGAGGCGAAGAGTGCGGTGAAAGCCGCAAAAGGTGAAAGTGAGACAAGCGAGGTGAAAGCGACAAAACGCACCGCGAAAAAACCAACCGCAAAAAGCGCGACCAAGCCGCCAAAAGAGGCGAAAAAGACAAAAGAGGCGAATGCGGCGAAAAAACCAGCTGTCAAAAAGGATGACAAACCTAAAAAACCAAAGGCTTAACGCCAAAAACTAGCTCAAATTCGGTTTTTGCAAATTTGTCAAAACCGAATTTGACTAAAACAAGCTGCCAAAAGCCTCATTTTGCTTTAACGCAAAGTTGCTAATCAACAACTCGCTTCCTTTATTTGCCTTTGTTTGCTTAAAATTATTCATACCATATTGCAAGGTGTATTTTAATTTGTAAAAATCCTTATACAACTCCCTTATAAACTCGCTATCATCATAAGTAAGCAAGAAATGATGTTTTGTGTTTTTAAGGTGTTCGCACAACCGCTCGTGGTTAAAATTCGCGTGTAAATCGCCCTTTTTGCCATAAAGCTTTGATTTGCTCGCACTAAAATATGGCGGGTCCAAAAAGATAAAAACTCTTTTTCCATTGTTTTGCAAAAGCCGTTCATAGCTTTGGTTGCTGAATGTAAAATTGCGCAAAATGCTGTCCATATTTTTAAGCCGCTCAATGCTACTTGGCGTAAAACGGCTTTCATAAGCTTTTTGTGAGTATCCACCACAATCCACCACGCCAGAAAAAGTAATGCGATTAAGCACGAAAAAATCCACCGCCCTTTGAAAGTCGCTTAAATTCTCACCTCTTCTTGCAAGCAACTTTTCGTAAAGTTCGCGTCCATTAGTATGCGTTTGCCTAGTGCGCTTAATCTCATCAATCAAGGCTTTGTTTTGCGTTTTTAATGTCTGCCAAAAGCAATACAAATCGGTGTTTAAGTCATTTGCAAAGATTTGCTTTAAGCCCAAATTTTGCGCTAAATAAAGCCCAACACTTCCACCGCCAAAAAATGGTTCTGCCAATTCATCAAAATCTTGCGGAAAAAACGGCATAAGAATTTTTATCGCTCGGCTTTTGCCGCCCGGATAGCGAAGCGGGGATTTTAAAAAATTAGTTTTCATCATTTATCCAAATTTCAAAGTTATTGTTGCTTGCTTCTTTGTTAAGAGAATTTAACATTGCTTGTTGGGCTGATGAAAATTTATGCTGAGCGATAAAGGCATTTAAATTTGAGTTTGGGAGCTTAAAATTAGCTTTTAACGCACTTGAAGTAAGCCTTAAAACTACTTTAAAATGGCTAAAACCTTGAATTTTAGCAAGATTATTATAAAGCATAAGTTTTAAAAGCCCATCTTTTATGTCATCGCTACTTGGTAAAAGCGCGCTTTTACTGTGTTTGCTTTCACACAAATGTAAAATGTCGTTTTTGAGAAATATATCATCAATGGTAAAAAAATACTGCCCGCCCAAGTAGTTTTCTATGATGATTTTGCCCTTTTGTCCTACGCCGATATGCTCTTTTGGCTGCGTGGTAAGGGACTCTGCGTTTTGCGCTCTTTTGGCTTTGTCTCTTGAAAATGAGATAAAATCATCTTTATTTTGCGTGATTTTAGTGGCAAATTTATCTATATTTTGTGGATTATGAAGCGTTATGTTTAGGGATTTTGAAAGATTTATATAGGCGTTTTTGGCTAAATTTGTGAGATTTGAAAGGTTTTGAGTGCTGAGTTGGTTGAGATTAAAATGCAAGGCTGATTGATGATAATCACAAAGCTTGTTTAGCTGCTCTAAAATGTATTTGTTGTTTAGTTTTTGTTGTGTGATTTTGTCTTTGTATATAGGGTGCGGCTGTGCCTCATCGTAAAAAGCGATAATCACATAGACATTAAGCAAACTCATCAAAGAAAGCGTATCCCACTGCAAATAATCCATATCCCCACTTGCACCCTCATCTTTGATGAGCGGAATTATCGTTACGACTTTGCTTGCTGAGCTTGAAAAAGTGTCATAAACTCGTGCATAAGGGTAACTTCGTGTGCGTTTTGGGCTTACCCACTTGCTTAATGCGAAGTTTTTGCCATTAAAATTCACAAGGCATTTGCTCGGCAAATCGTTAATATCTGTAAAATTCACGCAAGGCAAACTCTGCATCCAGCATTTTTGGTAAGAAAAATTTGTAATTTCTGCGTTTAAAGTCATTTTAAATTCCTTTTGTTTTGGCATTTTAGCCACTGTTTTTAAATTTGTCAAAACCGAATTTGACTAGCCGTTTTGCAATTTTTGGCAAATCTCATCCAACTCCTTGCTTTGTCCGATGCGGTAAAGCGCAAAGTCGTATTTCACAGGGTCAGCCGCGTCAAAGGCGGCGAGATTTTGCGTGGTGAGTTTGGCGGCGGCAAAGTCGTAACTTTTTCTCGGACACAGCCCAAGCCGCAAACAAACGCGGTGAGTATGCACATCCAGCGGCAAAATCAGCCTTGACTTGTCGATCCTCCTAAACAGCCCAAGATCGATTTGCCCGTCTCGCACCATCCACCTCAGCCACATATTCAGCCGTTTGTAAGGGCTTTTTGGGCTTTTCTCAAAGGGTTTGCCAAGCCAAAATTCAAAGCCGCTACTGCGGTAGGTCGTGTGGCGGTAAAGCTCCTTTACCAGTGCGTTTAACCCGTCAATCACCTCGCCACTACGCGCCATCCCCTCTAAAATTCTGCCCTCAAAGTCAAAGCCTTTAAGCCGCGAAAACAAAACCAAAATTTCTGCGACATCCTCCACGCTCTCAAAGCGGTAAAGCAAGCGGTTTTTGCGAGCGTAAAGACGGATTTGCTCCTCGTTTTGCTCTAAAATCTCAAAGTCGATTTTGCGTAAAAACTTAACGATCGCCTCGGCGTTTCCGTAAGAAAAAAGCGCGCAGATGAGTGCTTTTTGCGGTGTTGGGTTTTGCGAAGCGACTATGAGCGGGTCGGCAAAATTTTGCAAGTTTTGCGTTGTGTTTCGGCGGCAAAACTCGCCTTCTAAAAGCTCTTTTAAGGTCATAAAACTCCTTTAAATTCGAATTTAGCAAATTTTCGCTAGACTTTACGCGAGTGCGACAAGCGGTCGCGTGCAAACGAGGAAAGTCCGAGCTGCGTTAAGACGATGGTTGCGTCTAACGGACGCCAGAAGTGATTCTAGGGAAAGTGCAACAGAGAGCAGTCAGCCAGTTTTGGTCAAGGTGAAACGGCGGGGTAAGAGCCCACCAGCGCGTATGGAGACAACGCGGCTATGCAAACCCAACCAGCAGCAAGAAAGGGTGGTTTAAGTCTTAAAATAAACCTTTCGCTTGATTTTGTCGGCAACGACAAAACTAGACAAATGACCGCACAAACAGAACTCGGCTTACAGTCGCACTCCTTGAAAATGTCAAAACCAAATTTGACTCTTAAAGTATGAAAAACTCCCTCGCCGCCTCTTTACTCTCAAACGGCGTCACTCCCGCAAGGCTCATCGTGCCGATTTTGGCGGTGTAACTCTTGTTTGGCTCAAAACGGCAATATGTCAGCACAAGCCGCGCGCTCAAAAGCTTGTCTTGCGGCGAGGCGTTGGCTGAGAGTAGGGCGTGCGCGCCGACTAAGTCAAACCTCACTTGCTCGTAACGCGGGTTGTTTAGAGCGTCTATTTTTTCGTTGTCGCTTTGGTCTCGCCCGATGATCAACTTCGCGCCATCAGGCAGCCGCAAATGTCGTCCAAAGCGCAAACTTTGCAGGTCAAGCGGCGTCATCACCCCTTTTAAATCCAGCCCAAGCAGGTCGCTTTTTTTCTCAAATTCCACGCCGCCTTCAAAACGCAAAAAGTCCATAATCTTAGTCGCAAAGTCCGCCATCGTAAAGGCACAGCCACCACCCGGCGACTCAAAGTCGGTAAAGCCAAACTCCTTTGCTAGTGCGAGCTGCTTCTCGCGTCCGCGCCCGCTAAAATCATACAACCCTTCGCGACTCACCCAGCCTTGAAGTTCGGGCAAAGTTGGCTTCAAGTTTTTTGCGCACAACGGACGAAGGATCAAATCCTCCTCGCAGCCCGCAAGCTTTCTAACTTGCGCCATCGCATCCGCCCGCTGACTCATCGGTCGCTGCCCCACAACCTCACCGCTGATGACAAAGCTAGCATTCAGCTCATCAAGCAATGCAATCGCCTGCCGAAACATAAACCCGTGACAATCCACGCACGGGTTAAACGCCTTGCCGTAGCCGTATTTTGGCGAGAAAAGCACCTCTTGAAGGTAAGCCTCTTGCACATCCACAACCTTAAAATCCGCCCCAGCCTCTTTTGCGTGAGCGGCTAGAATTTCAAGCTTTTGAGGCGCAACATCCACGCCGATGTCAAAGTGAAGTGCGGTGACTTTAATGCCTTGTAGTGAAATGATTTTGCACGCTAGCATACTATCAAGCCCGCCGCTAAAAAGAGCGAGGCAGTGTTTTGTGTTTCGCATTTGTCTCCTTAAACTAAAAGCCTATTTTACAAAAAAGGTTTAAAATTATCCTAAATTTCTCAAATTCGGTTTTGTCATTTTCTAACAGCGTTTAGCACCACGCAAATCGAGCTTAAACTCATCACCGCCGCCGCGACAAGCGGGATGACAACGCCGCAAAAGGCAAGTGGGATGGCGGCGGCGTTGTAGGCAAGTGAGATGGCGAGGTTTTGGTGGATTCGCCGTTTGGTTTGCTTGGCGATTTTCACGCACGAAGCGAGCTTTTCAAGCCCACCGATGAAGGTTGCGTCCGCGTTTTGCAGGCTCAGCGAAGAGGCGCTGGAAAGCGCGATGCCGACACTTGCACGCCCGATGGCAGCGGCGTCATTCACGCCGTCACCGACAAAAATGCACGGATTTTGCGAGGTGATGAAGTCAAGTTTGTCTTGCGGCGAGGCGTTTGAGACGACCTCCGTGACGCCAAGTGCGTCTGCCACGCTCCTAGTTGTCTCTTGCCTGTCACCGCTTAAAATCGCCACTTTGTAGCCAAGTTTTTGCAGCCCTTTAACTAGCGTACAACTCTCTTTTTTCACCTTGTCTTCAAGCTCAAAAAGCGCGACTAAAACGCCCTCAAAGGCGACAAAAAAGCCAAGATTTGCCCCCAGCAAGGCGCAGGCTTGCTCGCTTACAACAACGCCGTTTTCTTCCAAAAATTTAGCACTCCCAGCGACAAAACCGCCGCCTTTTAAACCGCCGCCAACCACGCTTGTGACGCTAAATTCCTCCAAATTCGGTTTTGACAAATTTGCGCGCAAAAACTCGCTTACGCAGCGGCTGACTAAGTGTGAGGAGTTTTGCGTTAAAAACAGCAGTTCGCTTTGGTTGAAGTCTGTAAATTTGTGAAGCGTTTTGACGCGAATTTGCCCTTTTGTGAGCGTGCCAGTTTTGTCAAAGACGATCTTTTGACAACTCGCCATCTTCTCCAAAACGCTGCTCTCTTTGCACACAAGCCCCTCGCGCAGCGTGCGGTTTAGCCCAACTAGCGAGGCGACTGGCGTTGCAAGGCTAAGGGCGCACGGACAGGAGATGATCAAAACGCTGATGCCGACAATGACGCCTTTTTCGACCCCCTCTGCCAAACTCCACCAAACAAACGCCGCGACCGCAAGTAGCAAGATCGTCAAGCTAAATTTTGCAGAAATCAAATTTGCCACAACTTCAAGCTTGCCTTTTTTAAGGCGCGAAGTTTCGATAAGCCTAACGAGTTGGTTTAGCGAAGAGTCGTTAAATTTTTTGCTGCTTTTTACCTTGACTAAGCCGCCAACGCAGACGCCGCCGCTTGTGAGGCTCTCGCCCGCTTTGACGCTCACAGGCAGGCTCTCGCCTGTTAAAACCGAGTAGTCAAAAAGTCCGTCACCTTCGACACACTCGCCGTCAAGTAGCAGTTTTTCTCCGTTTTCAACAAGCATCACCTCGCCAACTTCAACTTCGCTCGCCTCGACAAATTCGACCTTTTCGCCGCGCAAAATTCTCACTTTGCTAAGCGCAAAACCGCCGAGCGAGTCGCCAAAATCCACTGCGTTTAAAAGCACTTTTTGCTGGAAATACTTGCCGATGAAAACAAAACAAACCACCATCGCCACGCTGTCAAAATACACCTCTCCCGTCCGCGTTAGCATCGCCCACACCGAGTAGGCGTAAGCCGCGCTCGCACCGCCGATGACGCTTAGGTCCATATTCACCGAGCGGTTTTTTAACGCCACGAAAGCCGACTTGTAAAACTCGCTTCCTGTGTAGAAAAGCACGGGCGAGGCGAGGATGAATTCAGCAAAATGTAAGATGTCTTTTTGGGCTTGGCTAAGTCCGCTGAAATATCCGCTGTAAAGAGCAACTGCGATCCACATTAAATTCATCAAACACGCCACCGCGACAAGCAGTTTTGCGTAGTGCTGGCGGTTGTTGTTTTTGGCTGCGTTCTCGGCGTTTAGCGGGCTGTAAGGAAGCGGCGAGTAGCCGATGAGGCTAAGCGTTGAGAGGATTTGTGCAAGGGAGATTTGCGACTCGTCCCATTTGATGTTAGCTTTGGCGTTTGCGCCGCTGATGTTGATCTCCAAGACGCCCTCTGTGCGGCTTAAAACCTTCTCGACCAGCCAGACGCACGCCGCGCAAGTAATCCCTTTGACGACCAAAAACATCTCACTCGCGCCGTCCTTTGTCGTGACGAAATTTTTGTAAAAATTCTCGATCGCCGCCTCGCTAAAACGCTCTTCGCTAGCCTTTTGAAGCTTGACTTTGCCGAGCCTGTCGTAAAACTCAACCAAGTCGTTTGCCTGCAAAAACTCATAAACCTTCAAGCAGCCCGCACAACAAAACTTCTCGCCCTTGTCGTTTGTGAGAGCTGCGCTGTTGGCGTAATCTTGTTTGCAGTGTTTGCAAGTAAAACTCATCTCTCTTCCTAACCGCTCAATTTTTGAAAAAAACTAAGGCTGCTTCGCCCGAATTTGCGTTGTTTGCTTTTGCTAAATTTGCCGATTTGCTCTTCTAAGACAACCTCGCTGTCGTGTTCAAAAACGCACAAATCCACCTCGTCTTCAACGCTTTTTAGCAACCTCACGCATTTTTGATAAACCCCGTCAAAGCCTTCACGGATGCTAAATGGTGGGTCGAGGTAAAGCACCAAATTTGGTTTTTGCAAGTTTGGTTGCGAGTTTGCTAGAACCGAATTTGAAATCTCGCTCACTAGCTTTGGCACTGCGACAAAGGCGTCTGCTAAAAGGGCGTTAAAGCCAAATTTCAGCGCGTTTTGCTTCGTGGTTTTAAACGCCTCTTTGTTGAACTCAACCGCCCACGCCGCCTTCGCGCCAACGCTTAGTGCATTTGCCGCCATAAGCCCGCTGCCGCCGAAAGCTTCGATGAAATTTGCGCCGACTAGCTCAGCAAGAGTCGAGTCGATGAACGAGCCGATGACGATCTGTTTTGTTGGACGCGTTGAGTCAAGCGGCGGAAAGGCGACCTTTTGGGCTTTGAATTTGCCTCGTAAAATCGTCCCAAAGTTTTGCTGTTTTGCCATTTTTGCCTCTTGCAAATTTGCTAAAACCGAATTTGACTAGTTTTTCAGCAAATCCGCGATCAAAAACGCCAACTCCAAGGCTTGATCAGCGTTTAGACGCGGGTCGCACTGCGTTTCATAGCGTTTTGCAAGGCACTCTTGCGTGACACGAAACGCTCCGCCCGTGCATTCAGTAACATCCGCCCCCGTCATCTCCAAATGCACGCCGCCAGCGACCGTGCCTTCTGCTTTGTGAGCTTCAAAAAAGGCTTTCACCTCGCCGACAACTGCACTAAATTCGCGCGTTTTAAAGCCGTTGTTTGCCTTGACGGTGTTGCCGTGCATCGGGTCTATGCTCCACAAAATTTGTGCGCCTGCCTCTTTTGCTTTGCGTAAAATTTGTGGCAAAAACTCACCCACTTTCTTCTCGCCCATCCGCACGATGACATTTAACCTGCCTGCCTCATTTTGCGGATTTAACGCCTCGTTTAGCCGCAAAACCTCATCCGCAGTCGCACTCGCAGAAATTTTCACGCCAAGCGGGTTTTTCACGCCGCTTAAAAAGTGGATGTGTGCGTCACTTAGCCCACGCGTCCTCTCGCCGATCCACAGCATATGCGCCGAGCAGTCATACCATTCGCCGCTTGTCGAGTCAAGCCGCGTGAAAGCCTCTTCGTAAGGCAAAAGCAGCGCTTCGTGCGAGGTGTAAATTTTCGTCTCAGTTAGAGCGGGCGCGTTTTGACTTGTGATCCCACACGCCTCCATAAACCCAATGGCGCGCGAAAGCTCGTCCGTCAAAGCCCGAAACTTCTCGCCAAGCTCCTCTCTTCTTGCAAAACCCAAATTCCACTTACTCACTTCGTGCAAATTCGCAAGCCCGCCGCGTGAAAAGCCACGCAACAAATTCAGAGTTGCCGCGCTTTGGTAATACGCCTCGACCATCCTCTGCGGACGCGGGACGCGCGCGCTTTCGTTAAACTCAAAGCCGTTGATGATATCCCCGCGGTAACTAGGCAAACTCACCTCGCCGACCGTCTCAAAATCCGCACTTCTAGGCTTTGCAAACTGCCCTGCGATGCGTCCGACTTTTACGACTGGTTTGCCGCCTGCGTAGGTCAAAACCAACGCCATTTGAAGCATCACCTTAAACCAGTCGCGGATATTCACGGCGCTGAAATTCGCAAAACTCTCCGCACAATCCCCGCCTTGGACCAAAAACGCTCGCCCTTCACAGACCTCTTTTAAGTCTGCTTTTAGATTTCTCGCTTCGCCTGCAAAGATGAGTGGCGGGAAGGTTTCAAGCCGCCTTAAAGTTGCGTTAAGTTCTGCTTTGTCTGGGTAGGTTGGTTGTTGAAAAATGGGAAAATTTCGCCACGACTCTTTGCTCCACTGCATAAAATCCTCCGAAAATTAAAGTAAAATTTAAAACTTTTAGCAAATTTTTTTTAAAAATATTCTTAAATTGTCGTTTTGCGACTTTTGCGGCGGCTTGTAAGACGGCGGTTGTGGCGGAATTTGTCAAAACCAAATTTGAAATTCGAAATTTGCAAAATTGCAAAAGTTGATTGACAAAGACTAAACTTTTGTGATATACTAAGGCTAAAAATAATTTAGCAAGGAGTTGTCAATGAGTGGCAGTTTGTATGAAACATTAGGCGTTAGCAAGGATGCGAGCCAAGAGGAGATCAAAAAGGCTTACCGAAAACTTGCAAGAAAATACCACCCCGACATCAACAAAGAGGCTGGGGCTGAGGAAAAGTTTAAGGAGATCAACGCGGCGTATGAGATTTTAAGTGACACGCAAAAAAAGGCGCAATACGACCAGTTTGGCGACAGGATGTTCAACGGGCAGAATTTTAGCGACTTTTACAAGCAGCATTCAGGCAGCGGGCAGAATGTGGATATTAATGAGATCTTAAACAGCATTTTTGGTGGCAGCGGCGGCTTTAACCGAGGCTTTGGTGGCGGTGGTTTTAGCGGCAGTTTTGGCAGCTCGGGTGATAGCGAGTTTTTTAGAGACATTTTTAGCAAAAACGCCGCAAATTTAGACATCAACGCAAACATCAGCGTTCCGTTTTTAACAGCGGTAAATGGCGGTGAGATGAGCGTTAAAGTTGGCGGTGAGAGCGTGAAATTCAAGGTCCCAGCGGGGCTTAGAAGCGGCGAAAAGGTGCGTTTGAAACAAAAGGGCAACTCAAACGGCTCGCAAAGAGGGGATTTGATTTTGAATGTGCAGGTTGAGGAGGACGAGACCTTTAAAGTCGAGGGAAATGACATTTATGTCACCGCGCAAGTTGGGCTAAAAACGGCGCTTTTTGGCGGCAGCATTAGCGTGCAAACGCCGCAAAAAACGCTAAGCGTGAAGCTTGCGCCAAACACCAAAAACAACCAAAAAATCCGTCTTAAAGGCTACGGCTTAAAAGAGCGAAAAAGCGGCGTGACGGGGGATTTGTATGCGACTGTGAGCGTGGTTTTGCCAAAGGTTGAAGAGCTTAGCGAGTCGCTTCAAAGCGCGCTTAGATACGAACTAAAAGAGTAGGAGGCTGGCGATGACGAGATATGACGAACCGCTGTTTTTGATAAGCGTTGTGGCAAAGCAACTTGACATCCACCCTCAAACCCTGCGTCAATACGAGCGCGAAGGGCTTGTTGAGCCTAGTCGGACGGAGGGGAAGGTGCGACTTTACAGCCAAAAGGACATCGACCGCGTGAGGCTGATTTTGAACCTTACGCGTGAAATGGGGGTGAATTTAGCAGGCGTTGAGGTGATTTTGCGGCTAAATGAGCAGCTCGCACAAGCCCACAGCGAGATCAACACGCTAAGAAGCAGGCTTGGCGGCGGCGTGGCGCTCGTTGTGAAAGAGGCGTGAAAATGTAAAAACCAAATTTGATTTAAGGAGTAAAAATGCAACAATTAATCAACCGCGAACTCTCTTGGACGGAGTTTAACAGCCGCGTTTTAAAGCAGTGCGAACGCGACATTCCGCTGCTTGAAAAGCTCAAATTCATCGCCATTTACTCGACAAACTTGGATGAGTTTTATATGATTCGGATGGCGGGGTTGATGCAGCTTGTGTCGGCGGGTTTTGGCGCGAGCAAAGAGGGCGAGCTAAGCCCTGCGATGCAGCTTGCGAAGTGCAGGGAGAAGATTAAAGACGAGCAAAAACTGCTTGAAAAATTCTACCACGAGACGACCGAAGCGCTTGCGAAAAAGGGGCTGAAAATTTTGCCGTATGACGCGTTGAACGCGCAGTTTAGGGCAAAGGCGGACGAGTTTTTCTACTCAAACATCCTTCCGATCATCGTGCCGATCGCCATCGACTCAACACACCCGTTTCCGCCGCTTAATAACCTGAGTTTTGGGCTGGTGATGAAGCTCATTGACGGCGAGCATAGCGAGATCAGCAAGTTTGCGATGGTGCGGATTTCGCGTCTTTTACCGCGGTTTTACAACGCAGGCGAGGGGCTTTATGTGCCGATTGAGAGCATTGTCGAGCGTCACACAGAGCAGATATTCCCGGGCTACAAACTTGCCCAAGCAGCAGCATTTCGCGTGACTAGAAATGCTGATATGGTCATTGAAGAGGAGGAGGCGGATGATTTTATGCTCATCCTCGAACAAGGGTTGAAATCTCGCCGAAAAGGGGCGTTTGTGCGGCTGCAAATGGAGTCGGACGCGGACGCTGAGTTGGTGGAGTTTTTGACCTCGCATCTTGCGATCAACCCTGCTGACACATATTTTTACAAAACGCCGCTAACGCTTGGGGCGTTGTGGCAGATTGTCGCGGACAAGTCGTTTTCAAATTTGACTTTTACACCTTTTGCGCCAAAGATTTTGCCCCCCTTTAACGAAAATGAGACGATTTTTAGCGTGATGGACAAGGGCGATGTCTTGCTTTTTCACCCGTATGAGAGCTTTGAACCAGTCGCGAAATTCATCAAAGAGGCGGCAAAAGACCCGAAGGTGATCTCGATTAGAATGACGCTTTACCGCGTGGAGAAAAACAGCGAACTCATCCGCGCGTTGGTGGATGCGGCAAGCGAGGGCAAGCAAGTTACCGTAATGGTCGAGTTGAAGGCGCGGTTTGACGAGGAGAATAACCTGCATTGGGCGAAGGCACTTGAAAACGCGGGTGCGCATGTCATTTACGGAATCACGGGCTTTAAGGTGCATGCAAAGGTCGCCCAAGTCATCCGCCAAGTTGGTGAGAGGCTCGATTTTTATATGCATCTAGCGACTGGAAACTACAACGGCAGTAGCGCGAAAATCTACACCGACATCAGCTATTTTACGCGAAATGCCGAGTTTGCAAAGGACACGACCGCCTTTTTCCACATCCTCAGCGGTTACAGCAAAGAGCGGCGGCTAAAAAGCCTCTCGATGTCGCCGATGCAGATGAAAGAGCGGCTTTTGGAGATGATCGCAAATGAGGCGAAATTTGGCGCTGAGGGGCGGATTGTCGCGAAGATGAATGCGCTTGTGGATGAGGATATGATCAACGCGCTTTACGAGGCGAGTAGGGCGGGCGTGAAGTGCGATCTCATCGTGCGTGGAATTTGTTGTTTAAGACCGCAAGTTAAGGGGCTTAGCGAAAACATCCGCGTCAGAAGTATCGTAGGAAAATACCTCGAACACGCAAGAATTCTGCATTTTGCGCACGCCACGCCGCAGTATTACATCGCGAGTGCTGACTGGATGCCGCGAAATTTGGAGCGAAGGTTGGAGCTGATGACGCCTATTTTTGACGAGAAGTTGGCTGAAAAATTAGGCGAGATCATCCGCATCCAACTTAGCGACAACACGCTTGCTTACGAGCTAAAAGCGGATGGAAGTTACGAGTTGATGAAGCCAAAAGATGGCGAAGCAAGTCTAAATTCGCAGGAGTTTTTTGAGAGTCGCTACAACGAAATTTACCGCTCGCTCAAAGCCCAAGACGACAAAGCAAAGGCAAACATCCTAGCAAGCAAGCTTTTTAGCGAGAGTTAGTAGGTTTTTGGTAAAACCTCGTAAAATAGGTAAAATTTCGGCTTGATTAGTAATTTTAGAGACCAAAAAAGTCTAAAAAGTTACTAATTAGCCCTTTTGCTAGCTGTTGTAAAAATTTGTCAAAATCAAATTTGGTTTTGACAAATTGGCTTTAACAAAACGCACTTTAAACTAGAAATTCCAACTAAAACCAACTTTAAATTCCACGCTTTGCCTTTTTTCGTAAAGAATTTTTCGAGTGTTAAAAAGCTGATGAAAGGCGTTAAATTCGGCAAAAATGTCAAATTCTTTAAAGGCGTTTAGCCCAGCAAAAAGGCTAATCTTGCTGTCATAGCCGCGGTTATTGTCGTTTAAATCATAATAAATTTGATATTCGCCGATAAATTTAAACCTCTCAAAGCTCGCCACAACGCCACTTTTAAGCGAGACAAAAGGGTTGTGGATAAGCTCATATCTATAACCCAAATCCCCAAGCGCGTAAAAGCTAAACGCCCCAGCATAAGCGCCCACGCCAAGTGCTAAATCAAGCGTAGGAAAAAGCCTTGTGCGCTCATTTTGCTCGCCTTTAAAGTGCTTATTTACCCCTTTGGCGTATAAATTTGGCTCAAAACGCAAGCTGATGAGTTTTGAAAGGCTCTTTGTCCGCAAAGTATCAGCCACGCTAAAAAGGTGCAAAAGCTCGATTTTATGCAAAAAAGCCTTGAATTTTTCGTATTCATCAAGCCTTGCAAAACGCAGTTCAAGCGAAGCAAGGCGTGATTCTATCAACTCTTTGTAGGCGTTGTTTGCGTTTTTTATGTCCGAGTAAATGGGCGCAAAATATAAAAAGCCTTGACGGGTTGAGCCGCCTTGATGCATAAGCCCAAAAGAGATTTTTGAGCTTTTGCGAGTGTTTAAAATGTCGTTGCTGCCAAATTTTTGCACGAATTTTTGCTTGTTTGGCGGGGTTTTAAGCTCGCTAAATTCGATTTTATCAGCATTTACAAGGTGTCGCAAATACTCAGCAGGGGTAATAAAGGGCTTGTAAGTGGCGTAAAAAAAACCCTCGTCAATCACGCCAAGTATGTTTTCTATCCCGTTTGTGCAATTATGCGTGACGAAATCATAAGCGATTTGCTTGTCCTTTAACTCCCACAAATGCAGCACAAAAAGCCGAAGTTGCGCCGCATTTGCTCGCACCTTGTAAATATATAAACTTCTTTGCTCGTTGCTAAGATAATCAAGCTCGGCGTTTTCGTAAGGGTTAAGCGCGTAAAAGCCTTTGAGCGTGCCACTTAAAGCACCTACATAGTCCAAAGGGTTGAAAAATTCGCTCATCATCGCAAAATAACTCATCGCATAATCCTGTCTATCGCCTTTTTTACGCACCAAAGTCTCTCCGTTGGCGGTAGCATTGAAATCTTGCTTAGTTTGCCCACGCAAATGCAAAAAGATATGCCCCATACTCGATCCGGGGTAAATTTCGCTCTCAGCGGCAAATTCGATGAAAATGTTTTCAATTGGCACGATCTGCAAAAACTCACTCAGCCCCTCGCATTTGCCCGTGTCTATAAGCGCATTAAAGGTTTCATCATCTAAATTTTGCGCGATAAAATAAAGCCTTGCAGGGTATTTGCAAAGCGTTGAGTTTTCTAAATCTTTCAAATTCGGTTTTGACATTTGCTCAAAAAACGCCTCAATTGTCGCTGTGTATTCATCTTTTGCGTTTTTGTGTCCGTTTTGAGAGAGAAAGAAATTTGAGCCTTTGGCAATGGCTGACTTGCCGTTTTCATAATGCAAAAGTGCTAGCCATTTTGGATTTTCATAAATTTTTGCGTTTAAAAGCGTGTTTTTAAGGGCGTTTAAGTCCGCAGGAGTTTGGTTAAAGGTTTGAGAATTCGCAAAAAGCAAATTCCCAAAAACACAGAGCAACAGCAGGCGTTTTAGCACAAAGTCGCCTACCTTCTCTTTGGTTTCTTTTTCACTGGCACTACGAAGTTAGGATTAGCGTATTCCCACGCACCACCTGAGGCGGCGTCAGTTGTCGAGCCAGTTGTGCCACCAGTGATGATGTTTGCCCAAAACCAGCCGCTTAACTTCTGTTTTCCTGTGATGACGATTTGCGTTGCTTCAAAGCCCGGGTTGTCCGCAGGCAAGACTTTCACAATCGTCTCTCCTTTGTGGCTGATTTTCACCGCAGCAGGCAAAGTTACCTTTTCTCCATTGATGTCCGCAACAACCACATCGCCCGTGTTTGTGCTGATCGAAACGCTTTGGTTAGGCGAGTTACTAATAGTCGCGCAACCGCTAAAAAAGAGTGTTGCTGCCGCCGCGATGGCAAGTTTTTGTATGCCAAGTTTTTGTAGAGTTTTCATCCTCTTCTCCTTTTGTCAAATGTCGCGACATTTTACCCCCCCCTTAAAAAAATATAAAATTAGTAATTTGTTTAGAAAAAGTTTAGAAATTTGTGGGCAAAAAGCGTTGAAAAAGGTCAAATTCGGTTTTGACAAATTCCGCAAATTTGCTAAAACCGAATTTGGTTGGAAGTTGGAGCTAAGCGGCGTTTTCCTTCTGGCGTTTTCGCAAAAAGGAGAGCGCACACGCCAAAACATCGTCTTCATCACTGCTTCTAGCTTTTAGCGTGACCTTTTGAGTTGGCGAGACGAGAAGGATGTTTTGCTCGTAACTGCTCACGCCCGTAAAACCGCACTCAGCAGCCAAGATCTTAATCTTCATTAGCTCTAAAAACTGCTGCGTGTAGAGATCCAACCGCCCAAAACGCTCCTCGATCTCAACGGCGATCTCAAACACCTCGCCAACGCTACTAGCCGCCCCAAGCCGCCTGTAAAGTTCGAGTCTGACGCGGTCGCTCGCAACTAGTTCGGAGTTGATGAAAGCATTCACATTCATCTTGATCTCAACTCCTTCCTTGCTGACATTTCCGCGGTTTAGGATGAGGTTTAGCGCCTCTTCGACCATTTTGAGGTAAAGCGAGTAGCCAACGGCGGTGATGTTTCCGCTTTGCTCCTCGCCAAGCAGGTTGCCGCCACCGCGAATTTCAAGGTCGTGGCGGGCTAGCACCGCACCACTTCCAAGCGAAGAGTTGCTCTCCAACGCCACAAGCCGTTTCCTCGCGTCCATCGTCATCTCCTGTGCGTCAGTGACTAAAAAGTAGCAATATCCCTGCCTGTCACGCCGCCCAACGCGCCCGCGAAGCTGGTGGAGGTCGGCTAGTCCGAAGTTTTGCGCGCCATTAACCAAAATCGTATTAACATTTGCAAGGTCGATGCCGCTCTCAACGATACTGGTGCAAAGCAGCAGGTCAAATTTGCCCTGTGCAAACTGCAACATCACCTCTTCGCTGAATTTTGCTTCGATTTTGCCGTGCAAAATGGCGATTTTTAGGCTCGGCAAAAGGCGTTTTAACTCCTTTTCGATGCGGTTTAGATCAGCGATTTTGTTATGGACAAAAATGCACTGCCCGCCACGGCGAATTTCACGCAAAATCGCCTCTTTCACCACCGCTTCGTCCCACTCTCTGACAAAACTGCGAGTCGCAAGCCTTTCAAGCGGCGGTGTTAGTAGCACAGAGTAGCTCTTTACGCCGCTTAGTGCCATATTCAGCGAGCGAGGGATCGGCGTTGCTGACATAGTCAAAATGTGCGCGTTTTGCGCGGTGAGTTTGAGCTTTTCTTTTTGTTTGACGCCAAATTGGTGCTCTTCGTCTATGACAACTAGTGCGGTGTTTTCCACCCGCAGCGACAAAAGCGCATGCGTGCCAACTACGCAAATGGCACGATTTGCCTCAATGGCTTCTTTTAACTCGCGTTTTTGCGCCGCTGTGCTGAAACGATCAAGCTTAAAAACCTCGACTCCAAAGGGCGTGAGGCGGGCTTTTAAAGAGGCGTAGTGCTGGTTTGAAAGCAGCGTTGTTGGCGCAAAAAACAGCGCGCTGTAACCGCTTTTGACGCACGCTAAAATCGCATTCATCGCAACTTCTGTTTTGCCAAACCCAACATCCCCACTCAGCAGCCGCTCCATCGCCTTGCCGCTTTGCAGGTCGCTTAAAATCTCACCGATCGCATCCTCTTGGTCAGGCGTGTAAGCAAAGCCCGCGGCGCGGTTAAACTCGTTTTGCAACGCTGGACTTAGGCTGAGCTTTGGTGCGTTGATTAGCTCTCGTTTGGCGGCAAGTTCGGCGATTTTAGCGGCGATGACAAAGAGTTTTTTGCGAACGCTTTCTTTAATCTTCGCAAAACTTGCCTTGCCTAGTCGGTCGAGCTGGGTGATGACGCCACTTGTTGCGATGTATTTGTCGATTTTGCCTAAATGCTCAACTGGAAGCAGAAGTTTGTCGCCGTTTTGGTAGGCGATGGCTACAACTTCGCGTTTTACGCCCAAAACTTTTGCCAACTCCAAGCCCAAAAATTTCCCCACGCCGTAGTTTTCATGCACCACCAATTCGCCCGCGCGAAGCTCGTCTAGGACGATGTTTGAGCTTTTTTTGCGCTTCATTTTTGGCGGCGTGTTAAGCGAGATGATGCTAACTTGTGGCGAAGTGAGGTTTAACATCCACCCAACGCCGAGCCACGCGATGTTTGACGCCTCTAAATTTAGTGCGTTCAAGGCTTGCAGCGAGGTTGAAAGCACAAGAATTTTGCGCTCCTTATGGACTTTGCAAAACTCTTGCGAGAGGCTAACTTGCAGCGGCTTAAACCGCGAGGCGGCGTGCAGAGTTTGGATGTTTTCAAAAAAGTTGCTAGTTTGCGCGCAACAAAATTCCTCTTTCAGGTCGATAAACCCTTCGATCTCCCAAAAACTCATCGCCCGAAAGTTTAGCGTCAGGCTCTCAACCGCCTTTTTTTCCAGCTTTTGGCGTTGAGCGGTTGAAAGCTCAGCTAAAAAGGGCAGAATTTCAACCTCATCAAGCTCGATTTGCATATTCTTCTGCGTTGCGGCGTCAAACTCGCGAATGCTTTCAACCTCGTCAAACTCAGTCAAAATCCGCACAGGATTTTCCTTGCTTGGCGAAAAAATGTCGATCACCTCGCCGCTCACTCTTGCCTCAGCTGGTTCAACGACAATGTCACCAAATTCGTAACCAAAGTTCAAAAGCCGCTCTTTGACCTCTTTTAAGTCGAGCTTTTGCCCTTTTTTGATGACTAAGGGTGCTAGGTTTTTGGGGCTAGGAAGTTTGTGCGTAAGTGTTGCTTGTGGCGCGATGAGCAGCCTTGTTTTGCTCGCTTTGTAAAAGCCGCCAAGCGTGGCGGTGATGGCGTTTAACTCGTCACTAAACGCATTTAAGTCATCCCCCTTTTGCGCCCGAAAGTCTGGCAGCACGAAGCACTCACGCCCCGCAAAACCCGCTGCCTGCGCCGCAAGAAGCGCCTCCTTTGCGTCAGAGACAACCAAAACCTCCACGGCTTGATTTTGCGCACAGGCTTGCAGCTTCTCCTGCCAAGATTTTAGGCTAAATTCATCCCTCTTGCCAAGCTCCCTCGCCGCCGCTTGTAAATCAGTCGCGCCAAGAGAGCTAGCCATATCACAAAACGCGTCCGCCTTAATGAAAAATTCAAATATCCTACTTTGCAACGACAGCCTTTAAATTCAAATTTGATTTTAGCAAAATTGTGAGAGTTAAAAGGGCAAAACGCCAAAGCGTCTTGCCAAAATGCTAGTTTTTGTTTTTGTTGTCTGAGCTTAGCGCATTCAACGCGTTGTCAATGTCCTTTTTCTCGTCAGCTCGTTTCTCTTGCGGTTTTGCGTTTTTCTGCCCGCTTTTGTCTTCAAGCTGAGAGCGTTTTGCTCCTTCAAGCTGTTCAGCCCCGTCTTTGTCTTCAAACGCGCCGATGTCGATCGTGCTTTTAAACATACTCTGTCCTGAGAATTTCGAGCCGTTTTCAAGCGTGAGTTCGTTTGTGACAATATCGCCGATCAAAACCGCCCCACGAAGCACATCAATCGCCTCGGCGTCAATGTTTCCGTGCATAAAGCCATTAACGATGACTTTGTTGGTGATGATCAGCCCTTTTACGCGCCCGCTTTTGCCGATGACGACCATTTCAGAGCAATTCACACTCCCTTCAAAACCGCCGTCAATGTAGAGAATGCTTTTGCAGTTGATCTCGCCTTTAATCAGCGTCCCAGCGCTGATTACTGTAGCTTGTTGCGTATCGTTGCTGTTACTATTTTTAGTAAAGAGTCCCATGGTATATTCCGCTCCTTTTCAAAGATGTTTTCGTAATTTTTAATATCCCAATTCACAAAGTTAAGTGGCTCTAAATGACGCAACAAAAACATAACTTCATAGTGCAAATGCGGTCCTGTGCTTCTGCCTGTGTTGCCGCAGTAGCCAAGCAAGTCGCCTTTATTCACAAACTGCCCGTTTTTCACCTGCAAGTCTTTTGTCATATGCGCGTAACGCGTCTTAAAACCAAAGTTGTGGTTGATCGTTACGATGTAGCCATATCCACCCGTGTTGTAACCAGCAAACTCGACAATCCCAGTCGCCGTAGCGTAAATCGGTGTCCCCATCTCAGCTGCTAAATCCACTCCGTGGTGGAAAATTCGCCGATCCTCAGTCGGATGCACTCGCCAGCCAAATTTTGAGCTAACACGGCGGTATTGCATCGGCAGTCCGTTTGGAATTTGTGTAAAAATAAGCTGTTTTTCAAGGGCGTTGAGCTGGACATTTTCAATCCTTTCGCTAAGGTTGATTTTCGCGTCTGGATTTAGCCCTAAATTCTCCTCCATCTGCGCGATTTTATCCTCGATAGCGTCATATTTTTCAGTACTAACGCGGATTTGTTCTTCAAGTGTTTTTAACTCTGCTTTGTATTTTGCGTTTTTGTCACTGAGCTCCTGTCTCTCGACTTTTAAGTTGTCTCTGACATCACGCAGTTTTTCGGTAGTCGAGCTGACGCGGTAGATGTAATACACGCCGCCGACAATGAAGAGTGCTAAAAACAGCACAAAGTAGATCGTAGCTTTTTTGATGATGTCGCTTAGAAGGAATGTTTTTGAGCCGTTTAAATCAGTAAATGTTATCGCAAATTTATCTTTCAAACTAAACCTTTATTTTAAAACCTTGCTTGAAATTTCTTAAAAAATTTTCAACTAGCATAAACGACCCAAAGACAATGTAATTTTCGTCACTGCAAATGTCGTGAAATTTCTCGCATTTAACTCCTAAATTTTGCGCTGTTTTGAAAATCTCCTCACTAGCCAACTCGCGGTCTTTGCTTTCGTAGTCATAAACCAAAACGCGGTTAATCACAGGCACAAAAATCCTCAAAATCTCCGCAAAATCCTTATCTTTGAAGGCATTATAAACAAGATTTACTTTTAAATTTATTAAATTTTGCTTGACAAATTCACAAACCGCCTTCGCAGCGTGAGGGTTGTGTCCGACATCCACCCAGAGGTTTGGGGCGATTTTCTCGCACCGCCCTTTTAGGTCAAAATCAAATTTGATTTTAGCAATTTCGCGCCCCAAAAGCCTTGCTGCAAAGTAGGCGAGGTTTAAATTTGAGGCTAAAAAGTCGCTCAAAGGTCGCGTTTTTAAAAACTCGCTAACTGCTTCAAAATGCGTGTGCGGCGCAAAAGAGGGCTTTACGCCTTTGCTTAACGCCGCGTCAATGCCAAGTTGAGGCAGGGCGTAGTCGCTTGTAAAAACCGCCAAAGTCTCAGGAGAGAGCGAGTTGAGCTTTGTGGTTGCGATCTGCTCTAAACTCTCGCCCAACATCTCGCAATGATCCAGCCCAATCGGCGTAAAAACACTCATCTTTTTGGCAAAAACATTTGTCGCGTCAAACTCGCCGCCCATTCCCGCCTCCAAAATCACTTCGTCACACCCCTCAAACGCCACCGCCGCAAGCAGTGTCGCCCACTCAAAGTAACTCAGCCTCAAAGGCAGCTCGCGCGCGTTTTGCTTCTCAAAAAAGCCCAAAAGCCGCTCGTGGCACGCGTTTAAAACCTCCCACGAGAGAACCTCGCCGTCTCTCCAAAACCGCTCGTTAAAATCGAAGATGTGTGGGCTTGTGTAATGCCCGACACTCAGCCCTTGCGAGTGCAAAATTTGAGCCAAAAACCGCCCAGTGCTGCCTTTGCCGTTTGTGCCGACAATGTGGATCACGCGCGGAAGCAAAAGATGCGGTTTGACCGCCGCGTAGGCGTTTGGAAACCTCTCAAAGTCGATCTTTTTGTAAAAAACGGGCTTGTTTTCTAAAAATTTGCGTAACATCTCACTCCTTAAACGCCACTAGTGTAGCAAAATTCGCCCAGCAAAAAAGCAGCTCAACGCGCTTAAATCCCGCCTCAAAAAGCATCGTTTGATTTTCTTGCAAACTAAACGGCACAAGCACATTTTCCAGCGCGGCGCGTTTAGCGGCGATCTCCGTTTGCGTGTAGCCTTGCAAGATTTTGTAGTCTTCGTAAATGGTGATCATCTCCTTTGCGAATTTCGCGTTTGTAAAGGCGAGTTTTTCGCTTAAAACAAGCGAGCCGCCAACGCTTAGCGAGTTGAAGATTTTCTCCACGAATTTGGCGCGTTTTGGTGGGCGGATGAACTGCAAAGAGTAGTTTAAGATGACCGAATCTGCTTCAAAATCCGCCTCTAAAATGTCGCTGCATTCAAATTCGATTTTAGCGCCATATGCCTCGCATTTTTTCGCCGCGATTTCAAGCATTTGCGCGCTGTTGTCAAAACCTTTTAAGCGCAAATCCTGCCGCTTTTGCCACAAAGCAAGCAGTGTTGTCGCAGTCGAACAGCCCAAGTCCGCCACGCGCGCGCCAGTGTTTAACTCCAAACTCAAAAAGTCGCAAACTAGCTTGCAAACCGCGTTGTAAAACGGGATCGACCGACTCGCCATATCGTCAAAAACGCTCGCCACGCTTGCGTTAAACTCAAACTGCTTTTGCAGCGGTTGCGTGAAAATTTCATCCTTCATCTTCTGCCTTTATGCCAAAATTTGCCGCGCGTTGGCGATGTCTTTTGCGATCTGCTCTTTGAGCTGAGACAGCTCGTCAAACTTAGCGTTTTGCCGCAAAAATTTGACAAACTCAACGCCGATCTCACCGCCTAAATCCTCTTGCGAAAAGGGTTCTAAGATGTGTGCTTCGATGCTAAATTTTAGGTCGGTTGAAAGCCTGTTTCCGACAAAAACAACCGCCTTTAACGCGCACTCTTTTAGCCGCACAACTGCTGCATACACGCCAAATTTTGGCGTCAAAAACTCGCCTGCATCAAGGTTGATGGTTGCAAAAAGTTCGCGTCCGCCAAGCCCTTGACCGCTTATTTGCAAGCCAAAAATCGTGTAATTTCGCCCCAAAAATTTCGCCGCCTCATCCACCTCGCCGCGAGCCAAAAGCGCGCGGATGAGCGAGCTATGCACCGCCACGCCGCCAAGCCTAAACTCCTTGACAACCTCGACCGCCACGCCCCTCTTTGCCAGCATTTCACGCAAATCCTGCGCATCAGCACTGCGGTTTTTGGCAAACTTAAAGTCGTAACCAACGACAACTTTTTCAAGCCCTTTAAACTCGCCGCACAAAAACTCGGCAAACTCCTCGCCGCTTTTTTGCCGCAAATCCTCGATGTCGTAAGCAAAAAACTGCATCCCACAAAACTTTGCAAAGTGCGTTGGCGGCGTGAGATTTTGGTTGGACTTGATCAAAAAAATCCCCGCTTCCTCCGCGTTTTGCAGCCTTTTAAGTAGTTGTAAATGTCCCAAATGCAGCCCGTCAAAACGCCCGATGGCTAAGCGTTTGACACTGTTTTTGTCAAACCAGTCGCGCGTCAAAACCAAATTTGATTTTGACAAATTCGCTAAAACCTCACTCATCTTCCTCTCCAACCCTGCTAAACCAGTAAAACCACTCGACATTGCCGTTTTTGCCCGCCACGCCGCATTGTCTTTTTTGACGCAAAATCAAATTGGATTTTAACGCATTCACCTCAAACAAATCCATCACCCGCACAACCGCTCTTTGGTCTTTGACGACTCCAAGTTTGTCTCTTTTTGCCTCTTTGCCGACCTCAAACTGCGGCTTAAAAAGCACTACTAGCTCGCCGCAACAAAGCCGCACCAAATGCGGTAAAATGAGGTTAAGCGAGATGAAACTCACATCCGCCACCACCAGCTCAAACGGAGCGCTCTCAAACTCGCGAATGTCGCACTGCTCTCTCACTTCCAGCCGCTCATCAAGCCGCAATTTCTCGTCAAACTGCATCGTCCCGACATCAACCGCAACCACGCTTTTGACCCCATTTTGCAGCAAAATCTGCGTAAAACCGCCCTTGCTCGCCCCAACATCAAGCGCGCGCTTGCCGCCGACTCTTAGCTCGCTGTGAGCCAAAAAGTCTTGCAGTTTCAACGCCGCCCGACTCACAAAAACCTCGCCCAAAAGGCTCAAATTCGAATTTGACACCAAGTTGCAACTAGGGCTCTTAACAACAACGCCGTCTTGCACAACCTGAGCGTTTTTGATCAACTCCGCTGCCTTGTTTCGCGAGATGTTAAACTCTTGTGCGACAACTAAATCCGCTCTCATAAACTTCCTAAACCGCGTCTAAAATGTAGTTTGGCAAAAGCTCGCTAAGGCGCTTAACGCTGCTTAAATTTTGCGGCAAAACAACCTCGCTAGGCGTGCGTTTTTCAAGCCTCACTTCGCCCGCGTTTAGCGTAAAACAAAAGCCGCCGTTTGACTTGATCGCGCTGCAAAACTCAAAGCCACTCGCCGCAAAAAGCTCAACCCCACGCGCGTCACAAAAGGTTTTAAGCGTTGTATAAGCCACCTTCAAACCCATAAAACTCCCCGGACCATTCGCGTAAGTCACGCTTGCGATAGGCTCGTTTGCAACTTGGGCTAAAAAGTCGATTAGCGCCTCGCTTGCGTGTTTTTGCGAGCTAAAAGTTTGACTTAATGCGCCGTCTTCATACACGCCGATTAAAATCGGTGATGAGATAGCTACGACTAGAATTTCTCTCACACTTTTCTCCTTAGACGCAGATGATGATGTCATCACTTAGCACGCTCACTTCCACCTCATCACCCTCGCAAAAATGCTGCGTTGAGGTGAGGTAAAGCGTCAAATTTGGTTCGCATTTCACGGCGACCTGCCTTGCTTTTTGCCCCTCTTTGACCTCACTGACGACACCAAAAAGCGTATTTTGAGTCAAATTCGGTTTTGACAAATCCACCTCTCCTCGCTTTTGGCACAAAACCTTGCTTGCCTTAAACGCAAAAACCACCTCGTCACCAACTTCGATGCAAAGCCGCTTCAAACTCGCCACATTAATCTGTGCTGTGAGCTGCTCTTCGTTGCTTAAACTCGCGGTGATGTAGGCAAAAATGTCGTCTTGCAAAATGGTCGTGATCTTCACGCTGATCTGGTTTGTGACGCTGATTTGCAATCCGATCTTTTCAAGCCCACGCGCCGCCTTTTCGTTAAAATTTTCCAGCCGTCCGTCTTCACAAACCCGTTTTAAAACCTCGCTTTGAATCTCGCTCAACCGTTCATAAGTTGCGATCAACCCTTTGGCGTAGCTGCTTAGCTCGCTGCCGCTGTTTTTGCGGTTGCCACTTGCTCGCACGAGCAGCGGCTCGTCTGCTAAGGCGTTGATTTCGTTTATGCTGTCCCACGCGTTTTTATACGAGATGCCGATTTCGCGTGCGGCTTCTGTGATGCTTTTTGTGCGATCAACCGCCTTTAAAAGCTTGATCTGTCGCCGCAAAATCCTGCTGTTGCCAAGCAAAAGTTTAAGATTCACATCAACTTGCATTCAACTCCTTGCAAAAACCGAATTTGACTAAATTTTAGCCCGAATTTCCTCTCTACTCGTCACGCCAGCTTCAACCAGCTTTAAGGCGTTTTGGTGGATGCCGACAAAGCCTTCGCACGCCGCTTCAAGCTCCTCAGCCTCCGCTCCTTTGGCGATGAGGCTTGCGACCTTTGGCGTCACACGCAAAATCTCACCCACCGCCACGCGTCCTAAATACCCTGTAAAAAAGCACTTTTTGCACCCGTTTGGGAGAAATTCCGCCCCTACTTGCCTCTTGCACTCGCAAAGTTTTCGCACAAGGCGTTGCGAGATGATGGCGTTTAGTGCTCCGCTCAAAAGGTAGTTTGCCGCCCCCATCTCACTCATCCTTAGCACCGCTTTTGCCGCCGAATTTGCGTGAATGCTTGAAAAGACTTGATGTCCTGTCAAGGCGGCGCGCAGCGCGGTTTGCAGGGTTTGCGTGTCGCGAATCTCACCGATCATCACCACATCAGGATCTTGCCGCAAAATCGCCCTTAACGCCACCTCAAAGTCAAGCCCCGCCTTTTGGTTGAGTTGCGTTTGGGTGACATTTTCAAGGTTATACTCAACTGGGTCTTCAACGCTGATGAACTTTTTGCCGCTTTGCCAGATGTTTTTTAACGCCGCGTAAAGCGTTGTTGTCTTGCCGCTTCCAGTTGGTCCGCACAAGAGCATCAGCGAATTTGGTTTTTGGCTGCACTCCTTAAACGAGCGCAAAAATTCCTCGTTAAAGCCGAGTTTTTCAAGGCTAAGCGCGGTTTGGTTTTTTTTTAAGATGCGAATGACCGCGTTTTCGCCGTGGATGTTTGGCAGCGTTGAGGTGCGAAAGTCAAACTCCTCGCCGTCAAACTCGCCGCTAAACCGCCCGTCTTGGGGCAGCAGTTTTTGGGCGATGTCGATTGACGAAGTGAGCTTGATCACGCTCAAAAGTCCTTCGTAATCGCCTCTTTTTACCACGCCAAAGTCTTGCATCACGCCGTCAATCCGAATGCGAATTTTGCACTCCAACGGCATTGCTTCAAAGTGAATGTCGCTAGCCCTTGCTCTAAGCGCCCTTTGCAAACAGGTGTTTAAAAACTCACCCGCGTCTTCGTCAAATTTTTGCAAAACTCCGATGTCGCCCTGCTCGTGCGAACAAACGACTTCAATCACCGCGTTTAACTGCCTTGAAAGTGCCTCAACCGCCGCGGTTGTCGGCGTTTGTGAGAAGGAGAGTTTCGCAACCTTTTTGCCGCCTTTTTCGCCCAAATGAATCAGCGTTGCGCCAAAATTACGCAAAAGTTTTGCCGAAATCTCCATCTTCGCCCCAAACTTTTGCTAAACTAGCGGCTTCTTAAAATGTCAAAATGTCGCGGAATTTTTGGCGTAAGCGTGCTGCTGTTGATCAGCTCGTCTTTTCTCGCATCAAGCGTGATTTGCACCAAATTTTCAAGCTTGTCTTTGTAGAAAATCTCCCTCGCAACACCGTTTGCGCCAATCTTGACTTCATACTTCACACCGTCAAACATCGCCGCATAAACCCCGTTTCGATCAGGCTTGGCATTGGCTAAAATCTCGCTTAAATTCGGCGTTTGCGCGACTTTTGAGATGATGGCTTGTTCTAAGGCGTAGTCGATGATGACGATCTCTTCATAGCTAAAATAAATCTGCTTTTCAACTGGCGTTTTGTAGTGCCAAAAGGCGTTTTTCACGCTGGCGAAAAACTCGCCCGTGTAGGTAAGTTTTGCGCCGTTTAGGCTTTGCAAAGTTTGAGTGAAGTTGCCTTGAAGAGTTTCAAACGAAAGCGGGTTTGCGCCTGCGTTTGCTGTTAAAAACGAGGCGGCAAGCGTTGTTAAAGCCGCCTTTTTGCATGCCACTTTAAAACCGCCGACTCGACCTAACCCGCCGCCAAAAAAGCCAAATTTGTCAAAACCAAATTTGATTTTAACAAATTTAGTAAAACCATCTCTCACGCCTCGAAAAAGTGCCATTTTTCTCCTTTTGTTACTTTTTGTAACTCTTCACAAAGTCGGCGATCCGCTCGATCCCGCGTCTTAGACTGTCCATATCACACGCATAACTTAACCTAAAAAATCCGTCCATCCCAAAGCCCACGCCCGGCACGCACGCGACAAGTGCTCGCTCTAAAAGCGCGCTGCAAAAGGCGATGCTGTCTGTTTCGATCTTATGACAATCCACAAAAAGGTAAAACGCTCCGTCTGGTTTGACGACACTGAGTCCGTCAATGGCGTTGATCGCCTCGACCGCAAAGTTTCGCCTCTTTTTAAACTCCTCTTTCATCGCCGCAATGTCATCTTCGATCTCGCCTTTAAGTGCAACGATCGCCCCTGCTTGGACGATGCTTGCGATGTTGCTTGTGCTTTGGCTTTGCAGTTTTCGCATCGCCGCGTTTAGCTCGCCGTTTGCGCACGCCGTGTAGCCAAACCGCCAGCCCGGCATCGCCCCGCATTTGCTAAGCCCGTTGATGGTGATCGTGCGGTGAAACATCTCCTCGCTCACAGCAGCCGTTGCGACAAATTCGCCGCTAAAATCAAGCTTTTCGTAGATCTCATCACTCACAACCAAAATCTGCGTCCCGTGCAAAACTTTGTCGATCTCTTCTAGTTCGCTGCGAGAATAAACCCCGCCGCAAGGATTGCTCGGCGAGTTTAGCACGATGGCGCGCGTGCGAGGTGTGATGGCGGCTTTGATCTGCTCGGCGGTGAGTTTGAATTTGTCCGCTGCTTTGGTGTAGATGATGACTGGTTTGCCGCCGCTGAATTTTACGATCTCAGGATAGGTGACCCAAAACGGCGCGCCGATAATCACCTCGTCTCCTTCGTTTAAAATGCACTGAAAGACATTAAACAGCGAGTGTTTCGCCCCGACATTTGACATAACTTGATTTGGTGTGTAGGTTAGGTTGTTGTCTCGTTTGAGCTTTTCGCAAATGGCTTCTAGCAGCTCAAAACTGCCCGGCACAGGCGTGTATTTGCCGCCTTTGTTGCCCTCGATCGCCGCGATAGTCGCCTCTTTGATCTTGCGTGGCGTGTCAAAGTCTGGCTCACCCGCACTTAGGCTGATGACATTAAACCCATCGCTAATCATCTTCTTTGCTTTTGTGGTGATCGCGATTGTCAAGCTCTCGGTTAAAGAGTTGATTTTATGTGAAAGCATTCTTTCTCCTTAATTTTAGTGTTAAAAGTTGTCAAAATCAAATTTGATTTAGCATTGAGATGATGAATTTCGCCGAAGTTTTTGCGCTGCTTTGGACAAATTCGTCAAAGTCGATCTCCGCTCCGCCGCTTGCGGTGTCGCTGATGGCGCGCAGGAGGAAAAACGGCTTTTTGAGCGCGTCACACACAACCGCAACGCTCGCTCCCTCCATCTCAGTTGCGGCGGCGTTAAATTCGGTTTTAATGTTTTGTTTGCTTGTTTCGTCACAAACGAAGATGTCGCCGCTTGCGATGACGCCGCTTTTTAGGTTGATGCCAAGTTGAGCGGCGGTATTTTGCGCGATGAGATTTAGCCGCTCGTCAGTTTTGCAAAAAACGCTTCCGCCGGGCACAAAGCCTTTTGGGTGTCCAAAGACGCTGATGTCAAGGTCGTGCTGGGCAGTTTGGGTCGCAAAAAGCAGATCGCCTATGTTCAAACCCTCTTCAAGCGCACCCGCAACGCCCGTGAAAAGCATCGCCTCGCAGCCAAATTTCTCAAACATCACACTTGCAGTAAGGGCAGAATTTACTTTACCGATCTTGCTGTAAGCTAGGACTAAATCGTGGTTTGCAAAGCTCGTTAAGTAAAACTCATTCGCCGCGTAATCCACCTTTTCATACTCGCCAAAATGCTCCAAAAGCGGGGCGATCTCCTCGCTCATCGCCCCAAGAATGGCTATCTTCATCTTCTACCTTTAACCTAAACTAAATTCGCGTAGTTTTGCGACTCTTCTTTTTCTAACTCGTCTGCGATCTGCCTGTAAATTTCAAGACTCTCTAACGCCGCTTGCGTGTCGATCTTCTCCATAGCAAAACCAACATGAATTAAGACATACTCGCCGACCTTTACCTCTTCGCCGATGAGGTCGAGATTAACCACGCGCTCGACTCCAAGCGTTTCGACAACCGCGCAGTTTGACTCGTCAATGCTGACAACTTTTGAGGGGATACTAAGGCACATTTTAACTCCTATCTACACGCCATTTTCAGCCGCAAGTAGTCCAAAAATTTTTCCAAACCCTCGCCGCTTTTTGAGTCGATCGCAAAAAAGTCCGCCTTTGGGTTTAGCTTTCTTAAACTCGCCTTTGCTTCGTCTAAATTAAAGTCAAAATGCTGCAAAAGTGAAGTTTTTGTCACAATCACCGCGTCTGCTGCACGGAACATTACGGGATATTTTGCGATCTTGTCGCTGCCTTCTGGCACGCTGAGTAACACGACATTCATATGCGCGCCGACATCATACGCCGCAGGACAAACCAAGTTGCCGACATTTTCGACAAACACGACATCCACCGCGTCTAGGTCGATGTGGTGAAGCGCGTTATGGACCATAAACGCGTCTAGGTGGCAAGTCTGCCCCGTTGAAACCTGCCACGCCACACCGCCCGCATCGCTAATCCTCTGCGCGTCCTTGTTCGTCTCCAAATCCCCTTCGACAACGCCGATTTTCAAATTCGTTTTTGACAAAATCGCCTCCAAAAGCGTGGTTTTGCCAGCCCCCGGCGAACTCATCAAATTCACACAAAGCAAGCCTTTTTCGTCAAGGTGAGCGCGGTTGTGCTCGGCTTCGTGGTCGTTTTGGCTGAGGATTTTACCGATCACCTCGATCGTTTTGCTCTCTTTAAGTGTCGGAATTTGCCCCGCGTGGTCGTGGTGATGGTTGTGATTATGCTCGCCTTCGTGGGTGTGCTCGTGTGTGTGAGTGTGTCCGCCGTGGCTGTGAGCGTGGCTGTGCGAACCGCTCAAATCCCCCAACGAACAACCGCAATCTTTACACATCTTCTCTCCTTTTTTTTAAACCAAATTCGGTTTTTGCAACTTGTTAAAACCAAATTTAAAACGCTTACGCAACGCTCTTTAACGCCTCTAAAACCTCTTTTGCGTGTCCGCTTGACTTGACTTTCTCCCAGATTTGCAAGATTTTACCCTCTTCGTCTAATAAAAAAGTCGTCCTAAACACGCCAAAATATTTCCTGCCATACATCGACTTTTCGCCCCAAACGCCGTAACTTGTGAGCATTTCGTGGCTCTCGTCACTTAGCAAAATGTGTCGCAAGTCGTGCTTTGTGATGAAGTTTGTGTGGCTTTTTGGGCTGTCTGGACTCACGCCCACGACAATTGCGCCTAGTTTGTTAAACTCGCCAAGCAGCCCACTAAATTCGTTAGCTTCAAGCGTGCAACCGCTCGTGTTGTCTTTTGGGTAGAAGTAAAGAACAATCTTTTTGCCAAGCAAGTCTCGCAACGCCACGCTCACGCCGTCTGCGTTTTGCAGCTCGAACTCAGGGGCTTTTTCGCCAACTTGCAAAGAGATGTATTTTTGCGCTTTTGGACTCATTTTTTCGCCTCTTCACGCATCGCCTCAACCGACTTTGCGCCAAAGTAAATCGCCTCACTTTTGATCTCGTCAAAGTTGATGACAACTCGCTCAGGGGCTTTACCAAGCTCATTTACAAAAATGTCAGTGATCTTCTTAGCGACATCATCAAGCTTCTCGCGGCTTGGAAACGGGTTTGTAAGTTTTACATTAACAATCGGCATCTTCTCTCCTTTAAAATAGCAGCTAATTTTAGCCAAATAACATTTATCTAATCTAAATATTTGCAAATCTTAGTCAAGCTTTTGCAAAAACTCCGCAAATTTCACAAAACGCCTCGCGCACTCATCCACACCCAAAATCTCCATCATCTCAAAAATCCCCGCACTCACGGTAGAACCTGTTAGTGCGAGTCTGAGCGGTTGAGCGAGGGTTTTAAGCTTTGCGCCTTTTGCCTCCAAAAATTGCGTGCAAAACTCGCTAAACTCCGCCGCAGTTTTAAGCGCTGCAAATTTTGTCAAATTCGAATTTGACACAAACGCCGCGAACAACTCACGCGCCTCTTGCGTGCAAAACTTCTTTACGCCTGCCTCTTCGTAATTTTGCGGCGAAAGGAGGATTTTTTGCGCCCCAAGCGCCATCTCAACTAGCGTTTTACTCCTCTCTCTAAGCGAGTCGATGAGCAGTTTTGCCTTACTTTTTTCAGCCAAATTCGCCGCTTCTAAATCCACACCAAAAAAGACTAACTCGCTTTGCAAACGCTCGTAAGGAAGGGTTTTGATGTAGTGTTGGTTGAGCCATTCAAGCTTTGAAGCGTTGTAGGTTGAGGCTGAGCGGCTTAGGTTGTGCGGGTCAAAATGCGCTAACATATCTTCCAGCGTGAAGATCTCCTCATCCCCGTAACTCCACCCCAAACGGACTAAGAAATTCAGCAATGCTTCTGCTAAATAGCCCATTTTTTTATATTCCATCACATCGGTCGCGCCGTGTCGCTTGCTGAGCTTTGCGCCGTCACTTCCGTTGATCATCGCTGTGTGGAAAAACTCAGGCAACGCAAAGCCAAGCGCGTTGTAAAGCACGATCTGCTTTGGCGTGTTTGAGAGGTGGTCGTCTCCGCGGATGATGTGCGTCACGCCCATCAGGGCGTCATCAACAACCACCGTAAAGTTGTAAGTCGGCGTGCCGTCACTTCGCGCGATGATGAAGTCGTCTAGGATGTCTTCACAACGAAATTTCACCTCGCCTTTGACGCCGTCTTTGAAGCAGATCTCCCCGCTAAGCGGCGCTTTGATCCTCACAACTGGCTCAATGCCCGCTGGTGGCGTGCCTTTAAAGTCGCGGTAACGCCCGTCATATTTTGGTCTCTCTTTTGCCGCCTCTTGTTTCTTTCTTAGCTCGTCAAGCTCTTCTTTACTCATATAACATTTATACGCCTTGCCCTCATCAAGCAGTTTTTGGATGTATTTTGCGTAAATGTCAAACCTTTGCGACTGGTAGGTCACCTCGCCGTCATAGTCAAGCCCGCACCACGCAAACGCCTCTTTGATCGCCTCGGTCGCCTCTTGGCTGTTTCGTTTGAGGTCGGTGTCTTCGATGCGTAGGATGAATTTTCCGCCATTTTTTCGCGCGTAAAGGTAGTTGTAAAGCGCAGTCCTTAGCCCGCCGATGTGTAAAAATCCAGTTGGACTTGGTGCAAAACGAGTTGTTAGCATTTTAAACCTTTTTAAAAATTTCTAGCTATAATGCCAAAAATTTGCTTAAAGGCTAAATATGAAAAAGTTTTTTTATATCTTTGCGTTGCTGGTTTTGACAAATTCGCTAAACGCTGTTTCTAACAAGATTGTCGCAACGATCAACAACGAGGCGATCACTGAATACGAAGTGCAGCAGACGATGAAAATCCGTAAAATCAACCGCGACAACGCGATGCAAGTCCTCATCCGTGAAAAGTTAGAAGACGAGCAGATCAAAACTTTTGGGATTGTCACAAACGAGCTTGAAATTCAAAACCGCATCGCGCAAATCGCCTCTTCACGCGGTTGGAGCGAGGAGCGTTTAAGGCGCGAGGTTAGCAAAAGTGGCGCGAGTTGGGAGGAGTTCAAAGAGGATATGAAAACGGCGATTTTGCGTGAGAAGCTTTACGGCGGCATTTTGCAAGAAGCAGGGCGCAACATCACGCCTGAAAATGCGCGCAAATTTTACGAACAAAACCGCCACAAATTCTCTTCTCACACCTCTTTTAGAGTCGTGCGTTACGCGGGGGCGAGTAAAGCGGCGGTGAAAAAGGCGATGGACAACCCGTTTCGCCAAATTCCAAACACGCTTGTCGAGACGCTTGATCTAAACGCAAACCAAATTCCAGCAGGGCTTCGAGCGCTTTTTGAGCAAACACCTGAGGGTAAAAGGACGCAGATTTTTGGCAACGGGCAGTTTTTTGAAGCCTTTTTGGTGAGCCAGAAAAAGGGTTTGCAGGTGATGCCGTTTGAACAAGTCGAGCAGCAGATCGTGAATTTGATGGCGAATGAGGAGCAAAATTCCTTCTTGGACGACTACTTCAACAAGCTTCTTGCGCGCGCGGTTGTCTCTTATAAATAATCAAATTCGGTTTTTACAAAGTAGCAAATGATGAAAAAAGATGATTTTTTAATTTTGGGCGGGCGGCAGTTTTCTTCGCGGTTTATTTTAGGCTCGGGCAAATACGACCCGCGGCTCATTAGCGCGTGCGTGCAAAAGGGCGGCGTGGAGATGGTGACGATGGCGTTGCGGCGTGTCGGCACAAGTGAAAGCATCACCCAGCACATCCCGCAGGGCGTGACTTGGCTGCCAAACACAAGCGGAGCGCGAAACGCACAAGAGGCGGTGAGGCTTGCGAGGCTTGCGAGGGAGATTGGGTGTGGGGATTTTGTGAAAATCGAAGTCATCCACGAGAGTAAATACCTCCTGCCTGACAACTACGAAACGCTCAAAGCAACTGAGGTTTTAGCGAGCGAGGGCTTTGTGGTTTTGCCCTATGTTCTGCCAGACTTAAACATCGCGCGCGACTTGGCAAACGCTGGTGCGGCGGCGGTGATGCCGCTTGGTGCGCCGATTGGTTCAAACGGCGGCTTGCAGACAAAGAGTATGATTGAAATCTTGCTAAATGAGGTCGAGTTGCCAGTGATTGTCGATGCGGGCATCGGGCGTCCTTCACAGGCGTGCGAGGCGATGGAGATGGGTTGTGCGGCGGTGATGGCAAACACGGCGGTTGCTCTTTCGGGGGATGTGGAGTTGATGGCGGAGGCGTTTGCAAGTGCGGTCAAAGCGGGCAGGCAGGCGTTTCTCGCAGGCTTTGCCTCAAAGCTCGACCACGCCAGCGCAAGCTCGCCGCTGACGGGGTTTTTAAGCGAGTAGTTTTGCAAAAACCAAATTTGATTGTCAAATTCGGTTTTAACTTTACGCAATGAAGGAAGAAGATGGAGAATTTAGTAGCTTACGCGGTGGCGTATTTAATAGGCGGCATACCTTTTGGGTTGATTTTTGCTTATGTCTTTGGTGCAGGCGACATCCGCACGCAAGGCAGCGGCAGTATCGGGGCGACAAATGTCTTGCGAGTGCTTAAAGAAAGAGACCCAAAACTTGCAAAAAATGTCGCGGTTTTGACCTTTTTGGGCGACTTTGGCAAGGCGGTTGTGCCGATTTGCGTGGCGAGGTTTTTGGGACTTGACGATGCGGTTTTGTGGGCGATGGCGGTTTTGGCGGTTGTCGGACACTGCTTCTCGCCATATCTTGGCTTCAACGGCGGCAAAGGCATCGCCACAGGAGTCGGGGCGATAATGGCGATTTTGCCGATTGAGGCGTGGCTCGGGCTTTTGGTTTGGTTCGTCTTCGCAAAAGGGTTGAAAATTTCAAGCGTCGCAAGCCTCGCGGGGGCTTTTACGGCGGTTGTTTCGTCATTTTTCATCCACCCGCAACTCCCAAGCCACCTACCGCTTTTGCTAATTTTGTTTTTCATCGTCTATAAACACATCCCAAACATCAAACGCCTTTTAAGCGGGCAAGAGGGCAGAGTGTGAAGCAAGTTTGCGTCATCGTCAAAAAACTGCGTTTTGAGTGTATTGTCGGCGTGCTTGACTTTGAAAGGGAGCAGAGCCAGACACTTGAAGTTAGTGCAAAGTTTGTCGCAGAGGAATTTATCGACTATGGCGAGGTTTGTGCCGACTTTCAACGAGAGTTTAAGGCACGAAAATTCGGGCTTTTAGAAGAGGCATTTGACTTTTTTTTGCAACACTTCCGCACAAAATTTCCCACTCTTAAAAAGCTGAAAATCACCCTTTTCAAACCGCAAATCGCCCAAAAAGCTAAGATCGGCGAGGCGGTTTTAGGCGTGAGTTTTAAGTGGCGAGCTAAGTAGAGGCTTGCCCTCACGCTTTGCTGAAACAATCACGCCACAAAACAACCGCACCAAAAAACCACGCTAGCAAGCCCAAACTGCGTAAAACTAAGTCTTTCAAAACCTGTAAAGCAAACCGCAAAAGTCAACAAAAGCCAAACTTGCAACTAGAAAATTGCGTAAATCAAATTTGATTTTAACATTTTTTGTCAAAGCAGGGCTGGGCAAGCAAGGTTGTAAAAGTAGATTTGTAAAAGTAAAAAGGCGTAGGACCACGCTTGGCGCAGCCCTACTAAGAAGTTAGAATTTGTAGATAGTTTGGAAGCGGAAGTGGTTGTTTTTCAACTTTTGCGCTCCGTCACTATTTTCTTTTTCCTCGATGTGTGAGTAGTAAGCGCTGAAATCTAGCTTCTTGTTAAACGCGTAATCCACCCTCGCTGAAATCTCATTTACATTCTTTTTGATTGTCACTGTATTGTCGCCAACTTTGTTTTCATTTTTTGCGTATTGCACGCCAAAGCGGACATTTTCAAAAGTGTAGCCAGCGGCGACAAACCACGCAGTGTTCTCACCATCAAACCAGCTGTAATCAAGCAAGTCCTCGCCCGCTACGATGAAGCTTCCGAGGTCCTCAAAAGAGATCATCGAGCTTTTGTCCTTCTCGGTTTTGAAGCTGATGTAACCAGCGGTTGCGTCAAAGCCAAAGCCCTCAACGCCAACTTGTGCGGCTAAGAAAGTCGCACCATCAACATCGGTTTTAGGCGAGGCGTTATTGTAAGTGCCAGTGCCAGCATCAACCCAAACCGCGTCTTTAAACTCGCCTTGCATCGAGCTTTTTGCTCCTTGGACGCGCGCGTTAAAGCTAACACCTTCGCTTACGCCAAGCTCCGTGCCAAGATCCACAAACCCTAAGCCATAAACATCTTGAAGAAGTGCGTAACCTGCGTTAAAGTCGATAGCTGAGGCTTGATTAAGCTCGAAATTTCCATTGACGCTAACGCCGTAAAGGTGGTTTTGGTCGGTGAATTTTTTCGCTGGTTCTGCGTTTGGCTGGCTAAACAAAATGCCGTATTCCTCGCCAGCTGAGCCTGTGTCAAGGTCGTGCTCGAGTGTGTCAAACGCATAAACACTTGCGCCAAACGCACCAAACGCAAAGTCTGCTTTCAAACCAGTTGCGACAATGTCGTCAGTGAAAAACTGCCCGACAAGTTGGCGACCGAATTTGACATCCACCGCATTTTCAAGCGCGGTGTAGCCTAAGTAAAACTGCCTTGTGTTAAAGTAAGAGGCGCTATTTTCAGCATTGTCGCCTCCTGAGTATTTTGCAGTGTTTGCCCACGCAGGTGTGCCGCTTGGATCAACGCTGTCATATCTAAACCCGATCACGCCGTAGAAGTTATCTCCAAACGCCGCTTTAAAGTCAGCGTCACTCGTGAAGCGGTGGCTCTCTTCGCTGTTGCCGCCTTGTTCTTTGTAAGAGTCGTAGCGGTATCTTCCGTAACCATCGACCTCTACGCTGCTAATCGCCTCTGAAAACGAAATAGCGCTTGAAAAACTAAAAGTGGTAGCGGCTAAGATGGCTGCTAAACTTAAATTAAGCTTCATAAAAATCCTTTCGTGGTAAAATTTGTGAATGTTAGTAAAAAATTTATTTAATCAAACTTAAATCGGGCAATTTTAGTTTTATAAAAATTAAATTTGATTTATGATAAATTTGTTAAAACCGAATTTGAAAGGAAAAAGGCAGTGGATTACATCTTAAAAGTGGCTTGTCAGGACGAAAAAGGGTTGATTTTACGCGTGAGTGATGTTGTGTTTAAGTTTGGCTTGAATTTTGTGGATACAAACGAGTTTGTTGATCACGAAAAAGAGCGGTTTTTTATGCGCGCGGTTGTAAGAAGCGACAAGGAGGACGCGACTCTTGCTTCGCAACTGAAAAACACGCTAAGTGCCTTTTTGCCAAGTGGAGCGGAGATCTTTTTTCAGCCACGCCGCAAACAAAAAATCCTCATCCTTGCAACCAAAGAGTCGCACTGCTTAGGTGATTTGTTGATCCGCGCAAAAAGCGGTGAGATCAACGCTGAGATCCTCGCTGTCATCGCAAACCGCATCGACCTAAAAGACTTGGTTGAGAGGTTTGACTTGCCTTTTATTTTTGTTGATAGTGACGGCAAAAGCCGCGCGCAGCACGAAGAGGAGGTGGCACAGGTGATGTCGAAATTTGAGTTTGACTACGCGGTTTTGGCGAAATATATGCGGATTTTGAGTGATGAGTTTGTCAGTAAGTTTGAGCTTAAAATCATCAACATCCACCACTCTTTCTTGCCCGCTTTCATCGGAGCAAACCCTTACAAACAAGCTTACGAGCGCGGCGTGAAGATCATCGGTGCGACCGCGCATTTTGTTACGAGTGACCTTGATGAAGGACCGATCATCACGCAAAATGTCGCCTCAGTTAATCACGCGATGACTTGGCAACAGATGCGAAATGTTGGGCGAAATGTCGAAAAAGTCGTGCTTTCAACCGCGCTTGACCTTGTTTTTGACGAGCGAGTTTTTGTCTTTGAAAACAAGACGATCATCTTTTAGGAAGCGGAGGGTTGAATGAAGGCAGTTTTAAAGAGCAAAACAAGGTGGCGCAGGGCTTTACGCAGTGTGAAAATCTCGCTTGCGGCGGTAGTTTTGGCGGCTTGTGGTTACGCGCCGATTGCGGATTTGACGAGCGGTTTTATCGCACAAGATGTTTTTGTTGAGAGTAAAATTTCGCTTCAAGACCCGCAAAACTCAGTCGCCCTAAAAGACGCCATCTCAAACGCCGTCACGCACAAACTCCGCAGGCAGATCGTCCCAAAAGAGCTGAGCCAAACGCAGATTGTCGCCTCGCTAAACTCGCTAACTTTCACACCAGTGATCTACGACTCAAAAGGCTTCATCACCACCTACAAAGCAATTGTTAGCATAACTTATGAGGTTACAAATGGCGATCAACGCAGGCGTTTTACAACAAGTGGCGAATACAGCTTTACGCCAACTCGCCAAAGCACAAGTTTTTCAACCTCTTCGCTTAGTGAAAACGAGCGTTACAACGCAATTTTAAAGGCAAGCGAGGACAGCTTTGACGACTTTATCTCGCTTTTAGCGGTGAATTCTATGGTTAAAGAGAGCAAATAGCTAATTGTCAAAATCAAATTTGGTTTTGACAATTTAGTAACTTTTGAGACCATTTTAGTCCATAAGCGTACTAACCAAGAGTCTTTTAAAGCCCCAAACGCTCTCTTAACTGCTCGGTCGAAGAGTCGAGTTTTTCTCTTTTTTCGCCTCTGTTTAGCATTAAAGAGCAAATCTCTTTTCCTAGCTCAACGCCAAATTGATCAAACGAATTAACCCCCAGCAGCAACCCTTCGACAAAGACGCGGTGTTCGAAGATGGCGATGAGGCTGCCAAGGGATTTTGGTGTGAGGTTTTCAAGCACAAAAAAGTTGCTCGGGCGGTTGCCTGTAAAAATTCGCGAGTGGGCTAAAAAACGCGCCTCCCCTGTCTCTTGCGCGCTGTTTTTTTCAAGCGTTTTGCTAAGCGCTTCGTCAAAATCTTGCCCAAACGCGAGGGCTTTTGCTTGGCTGAGTGCGTTTGCGTTGGCGACTTTTTCGCCTTTTAGGGTGATGAAGTCAGTTGCTACAACCTCACTGCTTTGATGCACCAGTTGCATAAACGCGTGTTGAGCGTTGCTTCCACACGCGCCAAAAACCACAGGCGCAGAGGGTTGAAAAACGCCATTTTGCCGCAAAAACTCGCTCTTTGTTTGCGCGGGCAAGCCAGCTTTTTTAAACTCCTCAAAGTCGCCAAAAGCGTCCTTTCCGTTGCTCTCCATACAAAGTTGTTCTAAAAACGCAGGAAAGAGGCGCAGAGCGTAAGGGTAGGCTAAAACCGCGCGCGCGCCCACGCCGCAAAGTGCGTTGCAGTAGTCGATCGCGCCTAAGATTAGCGGCAAATTCTCTTCAAATTCGGCATTAAAAAACTGCAAATCCACCTCGCGCGCGCCTGCTAAAAACTCGGCAAAATTCTCCCAACCAACTGCGATGCAAAGGCTTAGCCCAACCGCGCTCCACACGCTAAAACGCCCGCCGACAAAGTCGAAAAACTCAAAAGTCTTGCTGATGCCAAACTCTTTGCACAACGCCTTGTTTGTCGAGGCTGCGACAAAGTGGCGACCAACTGCCTCGTTGCCAAGCCTCTCTTCTAGCCACTGCTTTGCCGCGTTTGCGTTTAGCATCGTCTCTTGCGTGGTAAAGGTCTTGCTCACTACGACAAAAAGCGTCTCTTGCGCCTCGCACGCGCTCAAAACCTCGCGCAGCTGCGTTAAATCAGCGTTTGAGACAAAGTGGATGTTTAGGTTTTTGTCTTGAAATTCTCTAAGTCCGCAAACCGCCATAGCCACGCCAAGGTCTGAACCGCCGATGCCGATATTTACAACATTTTTCACCCGTCTGCCGCCGCTGAGTTGCCACTCGCCGCTTCTAACCGCCTCGCTAAATCGCCGTATTTGCTCTAAAACCTGCGGAATTTGCCTAATTTGCGCGGCGATCCTTCCTTCGCCTCTTGCGTCACAACTTGCTGCAACCGCCTCTTGCTCCGCCAAGCTGGCTCGCAAAGCGTAGTGAAGCGAGGCGCGCTTCTCGCTTTGATTTACCTTCGCGCCCTCTTGCATCGCCGCGATTTTGTCCTGAATTTTGCGCTTACTCACAACCTCTTTAAGCCTGCAAAAAGCCGCCTCGTCAAGGCGATTTTTCGAAAAGTCGCAAAAAATTTCACCGCATTTTAGGCTAAATTTCTCTCCGCGTTTTGGCTCTTTAAACAACTCTTTTAGCGGGGCAACTTGGCGTAAAATTTCGTGCATTTTCACTCCTTTTCAGTGGCTTTTTAGACTTAGGTTGTTACAATCACAAATGTTACTTAAACAAGGCTTAAACCACGATGAAATACGCACATTTAACGCAAATCGCAACTTTTTTAAAGCAGTTTCACAAACTCGTTAGAATTTATCGCTGTGACGAGAGAATTTTGCGGCTGCATTTTAGCAAAAAGGCAAAAGAGGGTGAGTTGGTGGTGGATTTTGACCTAAATTCGGGCGAGATTTACCTCTCAAATTCGAATTTGACAAAAACTTTTAACGCCCCGTTTGACCTTGCGTTGAAAAAACGCCTTGACACCGCAAAAATTCGCGACATCAGTGTTGTTAAAGGCGAGAGAATTTTACGACTTGACGCGGAATTTTTAGGCTCTTACAAGACTCTTGCCTCAACGCTTTTTGTCGAATTTACTGGGCGTTTCACAAACGCAATCCTAACCTCACAAGAAGGTGGCATCCTTAGCGCGTTGGAGTGTTACGAAAATGCGTCAAGGTGCGTGAAAATCGGGCGTGACTACACCTTGCCACCACCCTTTGAGATCCGCGAAAAGGCGGTCGAGGAGATCAAAAATTTCGAGGAGTTTTTTGCCTCTCGTAGGGAATTTGTTTCACAAAAGCGGTTAAACGCTCTCAAAGAGGCAAAAACCGCCTCGCTACAACGAAAGATCAAGGCTTTGCAACAAAGTTTGGCGGAGCTAAAAAGCGAAGAGGAGTTGAGCCGCGAGGCAAAAAAAGCAGCCGAGCTTGGCGGAATTTTGCGTGCAAATTTGTGGCAGCTTGGCAAAGAGGCGCGAAAATTCGAGCTTGACGGGGTGAGTTTTGAGCTTTCAACTTCGCCACAGATGGCGCTTGACGAGTTTTTCACGCGCGCAAAAAAGTTGCGCCAAAAAGCAAGCGGCATCGCCCAACAAAGGCAGAATTTAGACGCAAAACTGCTCTTTTTAAAGCGGCTTTACGAGGCGGCGTTAGCGAGCCAAAACGATGCTGAGCTTTACGCGCTTTTGCCCAAAAAAACTAGCCACCGCCGCGAGAAAAACGCTTTAAGCGGAGTTGAGGTTTTTTACTTTGGCGAGGCGAAAATCTGCGTTGGCAAAAACGCGGCGGCAAACGAAGAGTTGCTAAAACAGGCAAAAAAAGACGACTGGTGGTTTCACCTAAAAGACAAGCCAAGTGCGCACCTCATCCTCCGTCAGCCAAAGCAGAATTTAAGCGAGGAGCTAGTCGCGTTTGCGGCAAAGCTCTGCGCGAAATTTAGCGGAGAGAGCGGGGTTGTTGAGGTGGATTACACCAGACGGCGGGAGTTGAAAGTGCGAGAAAACGCCTTTGTGAATTACACAAATTTTAGCACGATCAAGCTAGAAGTTTAGCGCGGTTTGTGGAGCGTCAAAACCAAATTTAACTTTGACAACTCTTTGAAATTTGCTAAAAATTGATGCAAAACCGCCGTTTAACGCGGAGTTTTCAGCCCTTTTGTTTAAAATCACCAAAACCAAATTTGCTTTTCAAATTCGCTTTTGACAAAACCAGACGCAAAGCAGCCGCCAAAACCAAATTTGACTTTGACAGCCGCCTGCAAAAGCGTTAAGCCTTTCTTACGACTTCGATGAAAATCTCGTCACCCTCTGCTTTTACCACCGCTTCGTCACCACTTCTTAGCTCGTCTTTTAAAATCATCTCCGCAAACTTGTCCTCAACAAGGTCGTAAAGTGCGCGTCTAAGCGGTCGCGCGCCAAAAACTGGGTCAAAGCCCGCCGCTGAGATCAACTTCGCCGCGCTAAGCTCCAACTCCGCGTGAATTCCGCGGTTTTGCAAGGTCTTCTTCAACTCACCAAACATTATCTGCACGATCTGCGTTAGGCTATCCTCGCTTAGCGGATTGAAGCAGATGACATCATCTAGCCTGTTGATGAACTCTGGGCGGAAGTAGGCACTAAGCGCGCCTTTGACCGCCTCGTCTCGCGCCTCGCCTTTGAGTGTGCTGATCTGCTCTGAGGCAAGGTTGCTTGTCATTATGATGATCGTGTTTTTAAAATCCACCGTCACGCCCTTGCTGTCAGTCGCCCGCCCGTCATCCAAAATGCCAAGCAAGATGTTAAAGACATCCTTGTGCGCCTTTTCAACCTCGTCAAAAAGCAGCACGCAGTAAGGTCGCCGCCTCACCGCCTCAGTTAGCTGCCCGCCCTCTTCGTAACCAACATACCCCGGAGGCGCGCCAAGCAATCTTGCGGCGTTATGCTTTTCCATATACTCACTCATATCAAACCGCACCGTCGCCTTTTCATCATCAAATAAAAACCTCGCCAACGCCTTCGCACTCTCCGTTTTTCCAACACCCGTTGGTCCCAAAAACAAGAAGCTACCGATCGGTCGGTTCGGGCTTGAAAGTCCAGCTTTGTTGCGTTTAACGGCGCGCGCAAGTGCGTGAAGCGCGTCTTCTTGCCCTACAACGCTTTTTTGCAACTCCTCTTCTACTCGCAAAAATTTCTCCCGCTCAGAAGTTAGCATTTTTTGCACGCTAATGCCTGTCCATTTGCTTAAAATTCCAGCGACCAAGTCCTCATCCACCTCGTTTTTAAGCAGCGTCCCCTCACGCGTCATCGCCTCCCAACGCTCGTTTAGCTCAGCGTTCTTGCTCTCTTGCGCAGGAATTTTGCCGTATTCGATCTCCGCTGCCTTTTGAAACTCGCCCGCGCGTTTTGCGAGCGTAGCTTCGTTTTTGAGCCGCTCAACCTCGCGTTTTGTCTGGCTGATCGAGCTAAAAACCTCCTTCTCGCTCTCAAATTTGCTCTCCAAAGAGGCGCGTTTTTCACCCAAATTCGCCACCTCTTTTTCAATCTCCGCTAGCCGCTCCTTGTTCTTCTCCTCGCCCTCCATTTTAAGCGCCTCTTTTTCAACCGCCAAATTCGAAATTTCGCGTTTTACGCGGCTAAGCTCAAACGGCTCGCTCTCGATCTGCATTTTCAGCTCCGCCGCCGCCTCGTCGATCAAATCAATCGCCTTATCAGGCAAGAAACGCCCAGAAATGTAGCGGTCAGAGAGTTTTGCGGCTGCGACAAGTGCTGAGTCGCTGATCCTCACTGCGTGATGCACCTCCAAGCGGTCTTTGATCCCGCGGAGGATCTGCAACGCCTCATTCACGCTTGGCTCGCCGACATTCACAGGCTGAAAACGCCTCCCGAGCGCAGCGTCTTTTTCGAAGTATTTGCGGTATTCTTTCAGCGTTGTCGCCCCAACTGTGTGCAACTCGCCACGCGCAAGTGCTGGTTTGAGGATGTTTGCTGCGTCCATACTCCCTTCGCTCGCACCCGCACCGACAATTGTGTGAATTTCGTCAATAAACAAGATCACATTTCCCGCCTGCTTCACCTCGTCAATGACAGCTTTTAGCCTGTCTTCAAACTCGCCGCGATACTTCGCACCAGCGATGAGCGCACTCATATCAAGCGCGATGACGCGTTTGTTTTGCAGCGTTGTAGGCACTTGTTTTGTGGCGATGAGTTGAGCTAAGCCTTCGACAATCGCCGTCTTACCAACGCCCGGCTCACCAAGCAAGATCGGGTTGTTCTTAGTCTTGCGGATCAAAATCTGCATCATCCGCGTGATCTCCTCGTCTCTGCCGATAACTGGGTCAAGCTCGCCAGCAAGCGCCTTTTTGGTTAGGTCTGTGCCAAATTTTTCCAAACTCTGCGCCGTTTCGTCACCCGTTTTGCTCTCGACCTTCGCGCCGCCTCGCAACGCTTCAAACTCCTTTTTCAGCTCATTCGCGTCTATGAATTTGGTGAGAATTTTAAACTCGTCAAGATTGGCTAGTAAAAATGTGTCGATGGCGATGAATTTGTCGCCGTTTTGAGTCGCCAAACCCTGCGCTTTTGTGAGCGAATTTACAAGCTCAGAGGAGATTTTGAGGTTTTCTTTTGTGACATTTGAGCTTTTTGCAAAGCCCTCCGCCTCGCTTTTAATTTCCAACGCAACCGCCTCTTTGCTAACGCCTCGCTTGTTGAAAATCTGGTTCAAAAGGCTTGACGAGTCGGCGACCAACGCCCAAAGCAGGTGTAAATTTCGCACTTCGCTATTTTTGTTTGTAAGTGCTAAACTGACGGCTTGTTCGAGTGAAAGCGTCATTTTGTCGGTTAAATTTTCTAGGATGTTTTTCATCTTCGACTCCTTGTGTGGAATGTTAAAGTTTATAAGCCGCGTATTATATCATTTTAGTCTATGCTTGTCAAGGTTTTTTGAAAATTTTGTCACTCAGAGAGCAAAAGTGCTAAAACCAAATTTGATTTTTACAATATTTTTGCGCCGCTTTTAGCATAATTTTAAACATTGTAAGGTAAAATCAGCAACTTTTTACATAAAAGGATTTAATTTGAAGAGAATTTTGTTAAGTTTTTTTGCTTGTGCGATGTTAAATTCGAATTTGACTGCTGCGGCGGCAACTCAAAACGGCGTGGATGAAAAAACAAAGCTGCAAGCGTTGGAAAAATTTACAAAAAGCATTGCGATTGTCGAAAAATATTATGTCGATAACCTCAACTTCACCGCAATTGTGGATAAAGCGATCGCAGGAATGCTTTCAAACCTTGACGCGCACTCGAATTTCTTAGATAACAAGTCGTTTAAAGACCTCGAAATTTCAACCAAAGGCGAGTTTGGCGGACTTGGCATCACAATCGGCATCAAAGACGCCGCCTTGACGATTATCGCGCCAATTGACAACACGCCTGCCTACAAAGCAGGCATCAAATCAGGCGATGTGATCTTACGCATCGGCGGTGTTAGCACGATCGGCGTGACGCTTGACGAGGCGGTTGGCAAAATGCGCGGAAAACCGGGGACGGATGTGACGATCACGATCCTTCGCAAAGGCGAGAAAAAGCCGTTTGATGTGACGATCACGCGCGACATCATCAAAGTCGAGTCGGTTTATACAAAACTCATCGAAGGCGAGGATTTTGGCTACATTCGCGTGGCAAGTTTTGACCAAAAAGTGACGGATGATGTCAAAAAATTCTTAAAACAAAACCAGAAGTTGAAGGGTTTTGTCCTTGACCTGCGTAACAACCCAGGCGGGCTTTTGAACCAAGCGGTTGGACTTACAAACCTCTTTGTCGGACAGGGCGTCATCGTCTCGCAAAAGGGGCGTGAGAGCGAGGAGAAATTCAACGCCAAAGCAGGCAACAAAGTGACAGACGCGCCGCTAGTTGTGCTAATTAACGGCGGAAGTGCGAGTGCGAGCGAGATCGTCAGTGGTGCGCTTCAAGACACAAACCGCGCGATCATCATCGGCGAAAAGAGTTTTGGCAAAGGAAGCGTGCAGATGATTTTGCCGATTGACGGAGGCGAGGCGTTGAAGCTGACAACCGCTCGCTACTACTTGCCAAGCGGACGCAGCATCCAAGCAAGCGGCTTAATCCCAGATATCCTTGTCGTTCCGGGCAAAGTCCCAGCAAGCGACGAGACAAGTTTTAGCATCAAAGAAGCGGACTTACAAAAGCATTTAGTCAGCGAGCTAAACAAACTCAACGACACAAAGCCTAGCGCAAACGCCACGACAAACGCGACAAACGCTAGCAGAGCTGAGGAAAAGGCACAAAATTTAGTAACAAAACAGCAAGTTTTAGACGACATCCAGCTAAAAAGTGCGATTGACGCGTTGAAGATTTTAAGCAAAAATGCAAAGGCAAAGTAGATGAAAAAATTTGCAAAAACCAAATTTGAAATTCTCACAGCCATTGTCGCTTCGTTTTTATGTGTGAGCCTCTCGTTTTCTCAGACGATTTACGAAAAAGGCGCTCAAACTGGGCAGGAGGCGCAAAATTTGCAGCAGATGTTCCAGCCGCAAGAGACGCCACAAGCTGGGCAAGAGACGCCTTTGCAAGAAGCGGGCGCTGCGACACCTTCGCAAGAGGGCGTGGCGTTGCCGCAAGAGTCGCAGGCGGCTGAGGAGGAGGCGCAAGAGGAGTTGGAGATCGCTAACAAAGCAGACGAAATCGCCCTTCCGCGGCATATGAGCGTGGAGATCGCAAACATTCCGTCAAGCGTTGTTTTGGGCGAGCCGTTTAATGTGACTTTGCTGACTAAAACTTACCAAAAGATCGGCTTTGAAATGCAGTTAAGGCTTGGAAAAGTGCGTAACAACTCGGGCAAAAGTGACGCCGTGTTGCTTAGTGAAAATCCAGTTTTTGACGAGGTTGCACAGGGTGAGTTTTTGACGACTTTGTGGTTTGTGCTACCGAGCAAAGAGGCGGTTTTGAGTGACGCGAGTGTGATTTTGCGCAGAAATGGCGAGTTTTTCCAAAGTCGCAAGGTCTTTTTGCCAACGCCGCAGGTCGTTTCGTTTGAAGATGTAGCCGACTTTTCGGGGCTTGTTGGGGCAAATGTGAGTGTAAAAAACTTCAAAGTCTCGCGCTTTAACGCCACGCAAAACATCGTAACAATGGAGCTTCAAGCGTCAAATTCGAATTTAAAAAATTTCGCGTTAAAAGGGGTCGAGAGACAGGGTTTTAGCGCCATTCGGGGCAACTTTTTTCGCCAGAGTATGCAGTTTTGGGCGCTCATCAACCAAAGCCAAACCGCCGTTGAGTTTAGCTACTTTGAAAGCCTAAACCGCTCGCTAACAAGGCAGAAATTTGAGATCAACATCGAAGAGCTAGGCGACAACGCAAACACCGAGCTAAACCCAAACCAAAGCAGCTGGGCGTTGCAAAAGCAAATTACTCTTGGCGTGTTAAGTGGCGTCTTTTTTGCACTTGGTGTGTGGCGCGCACTTAGCAGGAAAAAGCTACCTAAAAACACGCCAAAAAACGCTGCGTTGCCAAAGAGGCGCGGCGTGCGAGGCGGAGTCGTTTTTTGGGTCTTTTCTTTGCTGTTTGCGGCTGGAATTTTAACCACTTTGCAGTTTAACGAAGAGGGAAATTTGCGGGCAAAAAGCGTTGTGAGGATCTTGCCGATGCAGCATTCTACGATATTTTTCATCGCACAAGACGATGTGAAAGTCGAGGTTTTGAAAAAAGAGGGCAACTTTACCAAAATCAAATTTGAAAATAAAATCGGATGGACGCTAAATGAAAATATTCAACAAAATTAAAACCTACCTTTTTGCGGCGGAGATGTTTGTTAGCATTTCGATTGTCATTGTGTTGATGTTTTTCTTCCGAAAACACAACTTTGCCATCCGCCGCAACTGGGCGAGGCTTCAAGTGTGGCTGCTTGGGTGCGAAATTCAAGTCGAAGGCGAGGTGGATTTGAAGTCAAATTTGGTTTTAGCAAATCACCAAAGTATGCTTGACATCATCGTGATGTTAGGTTTTTACCCAAAAGACTTGGCGTTTGTAGCAAAAAAGGAGATCGGTGATCTCTTTTTCTTTGGGCAGACGGTGAAGCTGACAAAGATGATCTTAATCGACAGGCAAAATCCGCATTCGCTGAAAAAGATGATGAGCGACTGCGCAAGACGCGTGAGCGAGGGGCGGACGATTTTGCTTTTTCCAGAGGGAACGCGAGGCGGCGGCGAGAAGTTGTTGCCGTTTAAAAACGGCGCGAGGATGATGGCGCAAAAGCTCTCTATGCGTGTTCAGCCCGTTGTGCTTGTTAATACGCGCGCGGTGATGGACAGCCAAAAATTTGAGCTTGGCAGCAAGAAGGCGTGGGTGAAGGTGATCTACCTGTCGAGCGTGGATTTGTCGCAGGCACAGAGTCAGACGAGCAAAGAGCTTGCCAAAACGCAGCCGCAAAACGAGGCGTTGCCAAGCGAGTGGTTTGCGAACATCGAGCGGCAGATGAATGAAGTTTATGACAAACAAATGCAGATTTTAAATGAAAATGCATAAATCAAATTTGAATTTTACAAAGGATGAAAATGAGCGGTTTTGAGACGATAATTGGCTTAGAGGTGCATTGTCAGCTTAACACGAAGACGAAGATTTTTTGCGGGTGTTCGACAAGTTTTGGTGAAGAGCCAAATAAATATGTCTGCCCGACTTGCCTTGCGTTGCCAGGTGCGTTGCCTGTGCTAAACAAAGAAGCGGTGAAAAAGGCGGTGAGCTTTGGGCGGGCGGTGAAAGCACGGGTGAATAAAATCAGCGTTTTTGACCGCAAAAACTACTTCTACCCAGACCTTCCAAAGGCTTACCAAATTTCGCAATTTTCTTACCCGATTGTCGAAGCGGGCGAGCTAAACATCAGCGTTAATGGCGAGACAAAACGCATTGGCATCACGCGCGCGCATTTAGAAGAGGACGCGGGCAAGAACTCGCACGAGGCGCATTCAAGCTTTGTGGATCTCAACCGCGCAGGCACGCCGCTGCTTGAAATCGTCAGCGAACCAGACCTTAGAGGCAGTGAAGAGGCGGTGGCTTACCTTAAAAAACTTCACGGAATTTTGCGCTTTTTAAACATCAGTGACGCGAATATGCAAGAGGGAAGTTTTCGCTGCGATGTGAATATCAGCATTCGCCCAAAGGGTGACGAGAAACTCTACACGCGCGTGGAGATCAAAAACCTCAACTCTTTCCGCTTCATCCAAAAGGCAATCGAGTTTGAAGAGGCGAGGCAGAAAAACGCGTGGGAGGACGGCACTTACGAGAGCGAAGTGGTGCAAGAAACACGCCTTTTTGACACAACAAAGCTTGTGACAAAGCCGATGAGAAGCAAAGAAGACAGCGCGGAATACCGCTATTTTCCAGACCCAGACTTGTTGCGAGTGGAGCTAACAGACGAGCTTTTAAGCGAGGTTGGCGAGTTGCCTGAGCTGCCTGACGAAAAGAGGGAGCGTTATGAAAACGAGCTAAAATTAAAGCCAAAAGACGCGGAATTTTTGACAAGTGACTACGAGTTGGCAGTCTTTTTTGAGGAGTTGGTTAGGCTTGGTTGTAGCGCGAAAAACGCGTGCAGCTGGTTGATCGTTGAGCTTTTGGGGCGGCTAAAAGGCGGTGTGAGTTTGGCACAAAGTCCGGTGGATGCGGCGAAGTTGGCGGAGCTTGTGAAGGCGATCGAAGATGGCGTTGTCAGCAACAAGGCGGCGAAGGAAGTTTTGGACTTTTTGATGGGGCAGGAGGACAAAGAGGCGTTTGACGAGGAAGATTTGCTTGGGTATTTGGCGTTAGCAAATGAGAGAAGGGCATTAAGCGTTGAAGAGGTTGTCGAAAAACTTGGGCTTAAACAGGTGAGTGATGACGGGGCGATTGTCGCGATCGCCGAGGCGGTTTTGGCGGCAAATGCGGACAAAGTGGCTGAATTTAAGGCAGGTAAGGACAAACTTTTTGGCTTTTTTGTGGGGCAGGTAATGAAAGAGGGCAAGGGCGCGTTCAACCCTGCAAAGGTTAATGAAATTTTGAAAGCACAACTTGGCTAAATTTGAGGCAAAAATGAGTGAAATTAAGGAAAATTGATGAGTAGGGTTGAAATTGTAAGTTATAAAAAAACTCAAACAACTTTTATTGACCTTTTTGCTGGTATCGGCGGTATTCGTATTCCTTTTGATGAGTTGGGTTTTGAATGTGTTTTTTCGTCCGAATGGGACAAAGCGGCACAAAAAAGCTATGAGGCAAATTTTGGTGAAACACCTTGTGGCGACATTACTCAAATTCCAGCTTCTCAAATTCCACCACACCAAATTTTACTCGCTGGCTTTCCTTGCCAAGCTTTTTCGATAATGGGCAAAATGAATGGTTTTAACGACACGCGCGGAACAATGTTTTTTGAAATAGAGCGCATTTTAAAGCACCACAAAACACCTATTATTTTACTCGAAAATGTCAAGCAACTCATTACACACGATAATGGTAGAACCTTTAAAATTATATTAGAAAAATTAAAATCTCTTGGATATTTTATTAAATATCAAGTGCTTAATGCGCTTGATTTTGGTTTGCCACAAAAAAGAGAAAGAGTGATTATTGTCGGCTTTTTAGATGAAACAAAATTTGACAAATTTAAATTTGATTTTGTGAAAAAAAAATACAATCTACAAAGCATTTTACAAAGCGATGATGAGATTGAAAAGTCTCTCTTTGTCTCTGAAAAAATTCGTCTTAAACGATTAGAATCGACCAAAAATAAGCAAATTTTTTATCCATCAGTATGGCACGAAAATAAAGGTGGTAATATATCAGTGCTTGATTATTCTTGTGCTTTAAGAAGTGGTGCTTCGTATAATTATCTTTTAATCAATGGCATTCGCAGACCGTCAGCAAGAGAGTTGTTGCGTTTGCAAGGTTTTCCAGAAAACTACAAAATAGTTGTCTCGCAACAAGAATTAAGAAAGCAAACGGGAAATTCTGTTGCCGTGCCAGTGATTAGAGAAGTGGCGAAAAAAATTGCAAATTTGTTATAAAGGACTAGAATGCAAAAACCAAAGTTAAGAGATGGTAAAAAACGAATTTCAAATGAACCTTATTCATTTAGTCAAATTCCAAGCGAAATCATCTATAAATTAGGTGCGTATTTTGTTTATTTACTTTACATAGGACGCAAAGATATAAGTGGTAGCGACTTTGGTGATGCTTTTGCAAAGGCTGTTGGCGGAGCGCATTTAGACTCACCTGTTGGTATAGCCGACATAGTGTTTGACAAAATGGCGTGGTCGGCAAAAACAGTTAAAAATATCGACCCTTTTAAATGTGCTAACATTCGGCTTATCAGTGGTCGTTGCTCGCCTGATTATTCTTATGGTATTACTGACCCACATAGCGATATTGAAAAAACGGGTCGTGCCGTGCTTGAAATTTACAATGAACGCATAAATATTGCCTATGATAGCTACAATGCAGTGCGTTTAGTTGTACTTGTGCGAAGTTTAGATTTGCTTTCATATACGCTTTTTGAGATTGAAGCGCATAGATATAGAAGTAGCGACTATGAATGGGCGGTTAATCCAAATGGTAATTTAATTGGCAAACACAAAGAAAGTGGTAAAATTTGCTTTACTTGGCAACCGCACGGCTCGCAATTTACCATACACGAAAGTGTTCCACAAAATGCGATTAAATTTAAAATCAAACAGCCACCGACAATAACACAAGAGGATATTTTAAAGACACTTAAATTTGATGAAACTTGGGTGGAAATCTTAAAGATGAGTGAAAATAAGCGTAATTAAATGCAAAAATTCAGCAAATAAATTTAGGACTAAAAATGAGCATAGCAGTTATCGGAGCGGGGAAATGGGGGCAAGGGTTACACTTTGCCTTTTCGCAAAAGCAAACTTGTTTCATCACTTCGCCGCACACAAAAAATTTGCCAAATTTCGTAAGCATTGACGAGGCGCTAAATTGCGAGTATTTGGTTTTTGCGCTCTCAGCACAAGGAATTAGCGCGTGGCTAAAAGAGCATTTTAAAAACAAAGGGCAAAAAATTTTGCTTGCCTCAAAGGGCATTGACACGGCGAGTTGTCGCTTTTTGGACGAGATTTTTTTAGACTTTGTGGATAAGCGCAATTTTTGCGTTTTAAGCGGTCCGAGCTTTGCGGCTGAGGTGATGCAGGGCTTGCCTTGTGCCTTGTGCGTGAGTGGCTTTGAGCGCGCACTTTGTGAAGAGTTTGTGGGCTTTTTTCCAGATTTCATCAAGGCTTATGCGGGAGATGATGTGCGTGGGGCGGAGATTTGCGGGGCGTATAAAAATGTCCTTGCCATAGCAAGCGGCATTTGCGAAGGGCTAGGGCTTGGCAACAACGCAAGGGCAAGTTTAATCGCACGCGGGCTTATCGAAATGCACCGCTTTGGGGCGAAATTTGGCGCAAAAGAAGAGACTTTTTTGGGTTTAAGCGGGGCGGGGGATTTGTTTTTAACCGCTTCAAGCACGCTTTCGCGCAACTTTCGCGTTGGGCTTGGGCTTGCACAGCACCGCTCACTAAAAGAGGTTTTAGACTCGCTTGGTGAGGTGGCAGAAGGGGTGGCGACAACGGAGGCGATCGTTAAAATCGCGCGTGCGGAGGGAATTTACACGCCAGTGGCAGAGGCGGTTTTTAGCGTTTTAAACGAAGAAAAGTCACCAAAAGAGTGTGTTTGGCAGCTGCTGAAACGCTAAATCAAATTCGGTTTTAACAAATTTGCGAATTTGTCAAAACCGAATTTGACTTGCCTTTTTGCAAAATTTTGGCATCACGCTTGAAGTTTTGCAAAAATGCAAATTGTAGCAAAAGGATTAGTATGAAATATATCACAACACCGATTTATTATGTAAATGACATACCGCACATCGGGCACGCCTACACGACAATCATCTGCGACAGCTTGGCGCGTTTTTACAGGCTGCGAGGTGACGGCGCGTTTTTTATGACAGGTACGGACGAACACGGGCAGAAGATCGCCGAAGCCGCCGCACTTCGCGGCAAGTCGCCAAAGGAGTACGCAGACGAGGTGAGTGCGAAATTCCGCTCGCTTTGGGACGAATTTGAGATCAGTTACGACCACTTCATCCGCACCACTGATGATTACCACAAAGAGGTCGTCCAACGCGCGTTTAAGACGATGTTTGACAAAGGCGACATCTACAAAGGCGAGTATGAAGGCAGCTACTGCGTGAGTTGTGAGAACTTCTTTACGCAAACGCAGCTGGTTGATGGCGAGTGTTGTCCAGATTGTGGCAAAAAGACGCGTTTAGTCAAGGAGGAGAGCTACTTTTTTGCCCTCTCAAAGTATGAAGACGCGTTGTTGAAGTGGTACGAAAGCGAGGACGCCATCATCCCAAAAGGCAAGAAAAATGAGGTGGTTGCCTTTGTCAAAGGCGGGCTAAGAGACTTGTCGATCACGCGGACTAGTTTTGAGTGGGGCGTGAAGTTGCCCGCTGAATTAAACGAGCCAAAGCATGTGATGTATGTTTGGCTTGACGCGCTTGTAAATTACCTCTCAACTTTGGAATTTGTCGGCAAAAATGGGCTTTGGGAGGACGCAACGCACATTGTCGGAAAGGACATTTTGCGCTTTCACGCGGTGTATTGGCCTGCGTTTTTGCTTTCTCTTGGTTTGCCGCTTCCGCGTAAAATCGCCGCGCACGGCTGGTGGACTCGTGACGGAAAGAAGATGAGCAAAAGCATCGGTAATGTCATCGACCCGCGCGAGGTGGCAAAGGCTTACGGCTTGGAGCAGTTCCGCTACTTCTTGCTGCGTGAAGTGCCGTTTGGGCAAGACGGCGACTTTTCTCAACGCTCGATCATCGAACGCATCAACGCCGAGCTTGCAAACGACCTTGGCAACCTGCTTTCACGCATTGTTGGGATGGCAGGGAAGTATAGCGATTACGCCATTGACGCAAGCGGCGTTGAGGCTAGGTTTGCGGGCGAGTTTAGCGAGTGCAAAGAGCATATTAACGCTGCAAACAACGCCGCCGAAGAGGTCTGTTTCAACCGCTATTTAGAAGAGGTTTGGAAGATTTTGTCGCTTGCAAACGGGCTTATTGCCAAAGAAGAGCCGTGGAAGCTTGTCAAAGAGGGGGATTTGGCTCGTGCGAACGCGGCGATCGCTGCGGCGGCAAACCTGCTTGCAAAGGCTGCTGTGTTGCTTAGTGCGGTGATGCCAAAAACGGCACAGAAGATCGCGCAGGTACTTGGTTTTGAGCTAAAATGGAGCGTTTTGGAGGGCTTTTACAACTTTGTTTGCCAGCCGACAACGCCGCTTTTTGAGCGAGTTGAGGGTGAGCAGATGGTAAATGCGGCGAGCGAGGTTTCAAATTCGGTTTTGACAAATTCAAAACCTGAAAAGACGCAAGATGAGATTAAAATTGACGAGTTTAAGAAGAGTGTGATCAAAGTTGGCGAAGTTTTGGCGTGCGAAAAGGTTGAGGGAAGTGCGAAGTTGCTGAAATTTAGCATTGATTTAGGCGAGGAGAGTCCGCGGCAGATTTTAAGCGGGATCGCCGCGTTTTACCAGCCGCAAGAGCTAGTCGGCAGGCAAGTTTTGGTGGTGGCGAATTTAAAGCCTGCGATGATCTTTAAGCACAAAAGCGAGGGGATGATTTTAAGTGCTAGTTACAAAGACGCGGAGGGCAGGGAGTGTTTGAGTCTGCTTGGCGTGCAAAGTGGCGTGAAAAACGGCGCGATTGTTAGTTGAGTTGGCTAAGTTGGCTAAACGCTAAATTCGGTTTTGACATAAAGGCGGAGGATGAGTCTGAGAATTTCGCAGCTAAAAGGCGTGGTGAATGCGGTTTTGCTGAATGCGCCAGCGTTTGAGACGCTAAGCGGCGTGGCTTCTTGCAGCGGGCGTGTTAAGCGTGGCGAGTGCTGCTTTTGCGCCAGTCAAGAGGAGATTTGCGAGGCGGTGCAAAACGGGGCTTTTGGGGTGATTTTCGAGGCTCAAAGCGTTGCGAATTCTAAGGCGGGCGGTTTGCAAAAGGCGGTTAAAGCGGCGGTTTTGCAAAGCGTGGATGCGGCACAGCTAGCAAATTTTGAGACAAAGCTTGACGAGACGGCACTTTTGTGCGTGGAGGATTTGGCGGCGGCAAAAGATAAGTGGATGCGGTTTTTGCTCTCACAAAGCAGGGCGGAGCTGTTTGCAGCAAGCGAGGTGGTGAGTGAGATTTTTTCGCTGTTTGTTTTGCCTAAAAATTTCGCAGTTTTTAGCGGCGAGTTTGAGAGTGATTTTGCTAAAATCGAATTTGAACCAAGCGTGGTCATCTTGCCGCAAAAATATGCGCAAAAATGTGGCTTAAATGTCGCGCAGATCTTGCCGTTAGAAGGGTGCGTGAGCGAAGAAGGAAGTCTTTTTTGGACGAGCGTGGCGGTTGGCAAGAGTTACTTTTCGCAGCTGCCTTTTGTGCGAGTTTATGGCGAGGAGCTTGGCGGAGTGATTGATTTTTTGCAAAGCCGCCAGATCGCCGTCAAGGCGCGGGATTTGCGGGCGTTTAGTCACTTTGAGGCACTGTTTTTAGGCAGCGGCGGCGAGGTTTGTGAGTATGGACAAAGCGCTCGCGTTGTCATCTGCGAGGCGGACGCGCAGGAATTTGAGAGTCAGAAAAAGTGGCTACAAAAGCGGTTTTTACAAGGGGTTTTCTACCTTGACGGCACACAGGAGTTGAGTAAGGTTTTAAACGAGCGTTTTCGCTACATTTTAATCCACGCCAAAACGAGCGAAGTGTTGCAGTTTTTGGCGCGTCAAAAGAGTGAAGCGACTCTATTTTAAGGAGGGTTTATGGAGCTTAGTCGAAATGTGTTTTTTAGCTATTTTAGCGACAAAGATTTAGAATTTGTGATGAAAAACGCAAGCGTAAAAGAGTTTAGCGCAGGCGAGATCATCTTCTTTCAAGGTGAGAGAAGAAGCTCGTTTAACATCCTTCTTGACGGCTTTGTCAAGCTTTACAAAGTCGTCAATGACAAGGAGTTTTTCTTCGAAATCCGCTTGTCATATCAAACAATCGGCTTTGACTCCGCCTGTTACGAGGCAGAAAATTTTTGCACCGCGGAGGTGATTTGCAAAAAGGCGAGTATTTTGACAATTGACTTCAACACGCTAAAAGAGGCGTTTGGTGGCGAGGAGTTTTTCGTCAGTGCTTGTTTTGCGCAACTTAGGACAAACCACCGCGACTACGACAACGCCATCACAAACTGCATTTTACTCAACGCCAAAGCAAAGGTGGCAAGGATGATTTTGCAAAATGTCGCTTTGTTTAATCAGATTAACAACAAAATCATCGCAAATGTGCTTAACATCGCCCCAGAAACCCTCTCGCGCATCATCACCTCGCTTAGCAGCGAAAATATCATCCGCGTATATAAAAAGCGGATTGTGGATTTTGACGAAGAGAGGCTAAAAGAGCTACTTTGAGTCAAATTCGGTTTTAGCAAAGGAAGAGTATGATAGTAGAAAAGCCAGTGTCGCAAATCCTCTCGCACGAGGTTGCCCCAACGCCCGAGACGCCCGAACAAAAAGAGATCAAACGCGGTAAATTAACGGCGGTGAAGATCATTGTTGGCGCGTTTTTTGTTGTGGCGATCATCGCGTTTGGGTATCGCGCGGTGATTGATCGAAAAATTCCACGCACGCACACAAGCGAGAGCGACACGGCTTTACGAGGTAACATCATCACGCAAGACGGCTTTGTGCTTGCAACGAGCGAGAAGTTTTACAAAGCGGTGGTGGATAGCAGGAGCATCGACCCAAACAAACGCGAGCTTTTTGTCAAACTCTACTCTATTTACAGCGGCGAGAGCGAAGCTAAAATCAACGCCGCACTCAACAAAAAAGGCTTTACGACTCTCTCAAATGATCTTGATAGAAAAAGCGCGGCTTTTGTGAAGGATTTGGGGCGAAAGTTTTACCAAACGGGTGTTTTCATCGCCTATGAAAATCCAGAAAGCAAGCGGGCGGTGACGCGTGGGATGGATGTGGTTCAAAGCGGGCAGCGGCGAAATTACATCGCCGCAGACGCCCTAACGCCGCTCATTGGTTACACGCAGCAGCGGCAAAACGGCGAGCTGGTGCGAAATGTTGGGGTCAAAGGCATCGAGGGCTTCTACAACGCAAATCTCAGCGCGACAACGGACGGCAAAATTGTCGGTAATCGTGATGTCGGCGGGAATTTGATCTACACTAAACACTCGGTTGCAAACAAGCGCGAGGACGGGCAGGATGTGATTTTAAACATCAACTTCGACCTGCAAATCGCCCTTGAAAAGATCGTCTCAGACGCGGCAAAAGAGTTTGAGGCAAAGGAGGTGATTGTCGCGGTGATGCAGGCGCAAACGGGCAAAATTTTGGCTTTGGCAAGCTCTGCTAGGTTCAACCCTTCAAGGATCAAAAAAGAGGACTACCCGCATTTAAATGTTGCGGCGGTAGAGTTTGCTTTTGAGCCAGGTTCTGTCATCAAGCCTTTTGTTTTTGCCGCGCTTTTGCAAAACAGAAAACTTGACGCTTTTGAGCCAATTAGCATAGGCGGCGGGGCGATGCGGATCGGCTCAAACATCATCCGCGACAGCCACCCTTACGACCAACTCTACGCCGAGGACATCCTCACCGTTAGCTCAAACATCGGAATGGTAAGGCTCATCGAGCGGCTTAATTCAAAGGAGATTTTAGCAGGGCTTGGCGACTTTGGTTTTGGGATTAAAAGCGGCGCGGACATCGCCTACGAACTCTCAGGGTATTTGCCTGCGCAAAACAGCCTCGAAAAGAGCGTGATGGACCGCGCGAGTTTGAGCTTTGGGTATGGGATGAGTGCGACTTTTATGCAGATTTTAGCAGCTTACAATGTCTTTAATAATGACGGCAAATTCGTCACGCCTCGCGTTGCTAGCGCGCTTTCGTGGGAGGATGGCAGGTTTGAGTTTGCCTCACAGTCGCGGCAGGTTTTGCGCGAGGATGTGGCGTGGGAGATGAAGCGGATTTTAGAAAAAGTCGTCAGCAGTCCGCGCGGGACGGCAAGAAGGGCGCAAATTGGCGGTGTGAAGCTTGGTGGCAAGACAGGCACAGCACACATCAACGAAAAAGGAGCGTATGTAAAACGCTACAACGCAAGTTTTTTTGGCTTTGCAAGCGACACGGATGGACACAGTTACACGCTAGGTGTTTTGGTGCGAGAACCTGCGCCTGTAAATTACCGCTATTACGGCGCAAGAAGTGCCATTCCAGTCTTTAAAAAGGCGGTTGAGACGCTAGTTGAGGCGAAGCTTTTAAATGTCGATGAGGTGATGATGAAGCAAGAAATTAAGCACACAGGAAGCGACATTTTAGACTAAATTGGCAGTTCGTAAAATTGTTAAAACCAAATTTGATTTTGACATTTTAAAGAGTAGTTTAAAAAGCAAGATGTATAATCTAAAAATTTCACACAAAGGGCAAAAATGCGAAGCGACATCGTAAAACAAGGCTACAACCGCGCACCTCACCGCTCACTTTTGCGGGCGACTGGGCTAAAAGACGAGGACTTTAAAAAGCCGTTTATCGGCGTTTGTAACAGCTTTATCGAGATTATCCCCGGGCACTTTTTTCTAAACCACTACGCTCAAATCATCAAAGACGAAATTCGCGCTTGTGGCTGTGTGCCGTTTGAGTTTAACTGCATCGGAGTGGATGACGGGATTGCTATGGGACACGAGGGGATGCTTTACTCGCTGCCAAGCCGAGAGTTGATCGCAAATTCAGTTGAAACGGTGATGAACGCGCACCAGCTTGACGCGCTAATCTGCATCCCAAACTGCGACAAAATCGTCCCGGGGATGCTTATGGGGGCGCTGAGGGTGAATGTGCCGACCATTTTTGTCAGCGGCGGGGCTATGCGTGCAGGAGTTGGCGAAAGAGGCGAGAGTTTGGACTTAAATTCGGTTTTTGAAGCAGTCGGAGCGTATGAAACGGGCGCACTTAGCGAAAAGTCGCTTAAATTCATCGAATGCGCCGCGTGTCCAAGTGGCGGGAGTTGCAGCGGGATGTTTACTGCAAATTCGATGAACACGCTTTGCGAGGCGATGGGCGTGGCGTTAAAGGGGAATGGGACGATTCTGGCTTTGACGCCCGAGCGCGAGGAGCTAATCCGCAAGGCGGCGAGGAGGATTTGCGAGATCGCACTTGATGAGCGGTTTAAAATTCGCAACATCATCACCCCAAAAAGCATTCAAAACGCGATGGTTGTGGATATGGCGATGGGTGGAAGCTCGAATACGATTTTGCATATGCTTGCCATTTCACGCGAGGCGCACGCACCACTTAGCATCGCAAAACTCAACCAAATCAGCGCTAAAACACCGCACATCTGCAAGGTCGCGCCAAGTGAGCCGAGCATTCATATGCAAGATGTTGAGGCAGCAGGCGGTTTAAGCGCGATCATCAACGAAATTTCTCGTTTGGGGCTGCTGGATTTGGAGGTTTTAACGGTTAGCGGCGAGACGCTAGCTCAAAGAGTTGCGGGTGAGGAGATCAAAAACGATAAGGTGATCCGCCGTGTGGAAAACGCCTACTCAAAGGTCGGCGGACTTGCCATTTTGTTTGGCAACCTAGCCGAGCAAGGCTGTGTGATCAAAGCAGCAGGCATCATCGGCTCGCGTCAGTTTAAGGGCAGGGCAGTTTGCTTCAACAGCCAAGAAGAGGCGATCGCAGGAATTAGCGGCGGCGCGGTGAAAAAGGGTGATGTAGTCGTCATCCGCTACGAAGGTCCAAAGGGGGGTCCTGGGATGCAGGAGATGTTGTCGCCGACAAGTTTGATTGTCGGGCGCGGTTTGGGAGCGGATGTCGCGCTCATCACAGACGGGCGGTTTAGCGGCGCAACACGCGGTTTAAGCATCGGTCACATCAGCCCAGAAGCGGCTGAGGGCGGGCTGATCGGGCTTTTGGAAAATGGCGATGAGATTGAGATTGATGTGGATAATTTCAGCATTAACGCGCTACTCTCTGACGAGCAGATCGCGCAGCGAAAGGCAGCGTGGCGGTATGCTGGCAAGGCGGTGAAGAGCCGCTGGTTGAAACAATACCAAAAGCTAGTTAGCAACGCAAGCAACGGCGCGGTTTTAAACATTGAGGATTTTCAAATTTGATTTGAGCAAATTTGTAGCGAAGATGGCGAGTAGGATTTTTCTAAAAGGGCAAGACCAGAGCGAGAAGGTTGAGAGTTACCACCTTGTAGGCGGCGACTTGAAGGTGAAATTTCGCACTAGCAAGGAGTTTTACACCTACAAGAGTGGGAATTTTGAGATTTACGAATTTGAGGAGCTTAGCAAGGAGGGCGGGCGCGTTTTGGAATATCTCCGCGCCGCCGCACAAAGTGTCAAAGACCAAGAGGAGTTTTCAAACCTCGCAGGACAATACGCCAGAGTGGATGCAAACAAAAAGCCTCAAAGCGCGCTTTTTGCCTACCTTGATAAAAACTGCGCGCCAAAGCGTGAGACAAAATGCCCGCCACTTCTCTCGCCTTTTGGCTCGAATTTGTCGCAACAAAAAGCACTCGCGGCGGCTTTAACAAACCAAATCAGCGTCATCCAAGGACCGCCCGGTACAGGCAAAACACAAACCATTTTAAACATCACCGCAAACCTGCTTTACCAAAACAAAAAAGTCGCCATCGTCTCAAACAACAACGCCGCGACTCAAAATGTCTTGCAAAAACTGCAAGAGGCGGGGCTTGGCGGTGTGTGTGCGATGCTTGGGCGGCGGAGTAATAAACAAGAATTCTTGCAAAACCAACGCCAAAACCTCGCTTTACTTAAAGAGTTGGTGGCAAGTTTGGAGGCGAGGTTTGCTGACAAAGCGGCGCTAGGTGAGTTTTTCAAACAAGGCGAAGAGCGACTCGGGCGACTAAATGAGGAGTTAAAGCAGCTTTTTGAGACGCAAAACGAGGTCGCAAAGCTAAAAGAGCAACTTGCCGCGTTAAAGTGCGAGTTTCGCCACTTTTTGCAGGAGGTGAAGCAGCCAAAAGAGAGGCTAAGATCGCCACGCGTTACGCCAAAGCGGCTGCTGTTTTTGAAAAACAAAATTCAAGAGAGCGGCAGGGTTGCTTTGTGGTTTAAAATCTGGCTCGTTTTGTTTGAAAGAGTTGGCAGTTTTGCCCTTTTTAAACAGAATTTGAGCGAGGTTACAACGGCGTTTGAGAGGCTGTTTTACGAAGAGGAGACAAAACGGCTAAACGCACAACTTGCAAAGCAAAACGCTTTTTTAAAGCAGCTTGAAAGCAAGAATTTGCTCCACGAGTTAAAGCAGCTTTCAACAACGCTTTTGAAGACAAAACTTGCGGCAAAATACGCAAACTTTCAGCTTAGCGAGTTTAGCGAAGAGTCGCTTTTTAGGGAGGCGGAGAGATTTTGTGCGCAGTTTGGCGTGGTTTTTAGCACGACACACTCCATCACAACTTCGCTAAATTCGAATTTGACATTTGACTACTTGATTTATGACGAGGCGTCACAGGTGGATTTAGTCACGGGGGCGTTGGCGATGTTTATGGCGAAAAATGTCGTCATCGTAGGCGACTCAAAGCAGTTGCCAAATGTCACTCCCGCCGCCGCGCGCGAAAAACTTGCGCGGCTAAACAACGCTTTTAAGCCGCCACACGAATTTGACGCGGCGCGCCACAGCCTGCTTTCAAGCGTGTGTGAGCGGTTTAGTGCTTCGCCTCAAACTCTGCTAAGAGAGCATTACCGCTGCCACCCGCACATCATCAACTTCTGCAACCAAAAGTTTTACAACAACGAGCTTTTAATCCTCACGCCGCAAAAGGCGAGCCAAGAGGGCGAAGAGGCGGTGAAGATCTGCTTGACTGCTAGTGGCAACCACGCGCGAGACAGGGTAAATCAACGCGAGATTGACGAGGTGGTTTGTGAGCTTTTGCCAGAGCTTAAACGCTGCGTAAAAGAGCGGCAAATCGGCGTCATAACGCCTTTTAACAACCAAAAAGAGGCGCTTTTTCAGACGCTTAAAAACAGTGAAATTGAGATCGACACGGTGCATAAATTTCAAGGGCGCGAGAAAGAGGCGATCATCATCAGCGTAGTTGAAAACCAGCCCAGCGAGTTTGTCGAAGACCCACGAATTTTAAATGTTGCCATCACCCGCGCCAAACGCTATCTTCGCCTTGTTTTGTCGCAAAACTTTGAAAAGGCGAGCGGGAATTTAAACGACTTTGTGAGACATGCTAAATACAACCATTTTACGGCAAATGAGGGCGGCGTGACCTCCGTTTTTGACCTGCTTTACAAGCAAAACTTCCAAGCCAGAGAGGAATTTTTAAAAGGCGCAAAGCGAGTGAGCGAATTTGAGTCTGAAAACATCGCCTACAAAATGCTCTGCCAGCTTCTAGAAAACGGCGGTTACAGCGGCGTTGGCGTGGCGTGCCACTTGCCGCTTTTGAGGGTGATTAACAATGACCTAAGCGGGCTAAATTCCGCGCAAACTGCCTACGCCACGCACCCTTGCACGCACATCGACTTCGTCCTTTACGACAAGCTTGACAAAACGCCGCTTTTAGCCATCGAGGTTGATGGCAGCAGTTTTCACAAAAAAGGGAGCAAACAGCACGAAAGAGACGAGCTAAAAGACGCCATTTTAGCGGCGAAAAACTTCCCGCTTTTGCGGCTAAAAACCACGCAAAGCGGCGAAGAGGCGAGAGTTTTGGCGGCGTTAAAGCAGCGGCTGAGTCAAATTCGATTTTGACAATTTGTTAAAATCGAATTTAAATGTAATTTACATTACTAAAAGAATATTTAAAGTAGTTTTGGTTAAAATGAGAAAAATTTAAAGGCTAAAAATGCACTTTGTAAGCGTGAGTTTTACGCACAAAAACACCGACATTTCACTTAGAGAGAGACTAAGTTTTGCGCAGCCTGAGCGCAAACGAGAGGTTTTGAGGTTGATTGGGGCGAATGAAAATGTGGTTGAGTGTATGGCACTTAGCACTTGCAACCGAGTTGAGATTTTTGCGGTTGTTAGCGCGCTTGATGGCGTTTTTAGCCACATTTTACGCTCGATTTCGATCATCACCCTCATCCCTTACGAGAGCCTTGAATTTCGCGGGGATTTTTACGAAGACGACAGTGCGATCCACCACCTCTTCTCCGTAGCCAGCTCGCTTGACAGCCTTGTCATCGGCGAGACGCAAATCACAGGACAGCTAAAAGCCGACTTCAAATTCGCCCAGCTTAGTGGCAACGCCTCAACTCACATCCAACAAGCCATCGGCTTTGCGTTAAAATGCGCGGCGAAAGTGCGTAGCTTGGCAGACTTTGGGCGTGGCGGCGTGAGTGTCGCAAGTGTTGCGGTAGCAAAAGCAAAGCGGATTTTAAACTCGCTTGAAGGGGTCAAAGCTGTTGTGGTTGGAAGCGGGGAGATGTCGCGGCTTTGCGCAAAACACCTAGCAAGTTGCGGCGCAGACATCTTCATTGTCGCTAGAAACGCACTAACAGGCGAGCGGCTTGCAAGTGAGGTTGGCGCAGAATTTTTGCCGTTTAGCAAACTTGGCGAGGCGGTGAATTTTGCGGGCGTGCTGTTTAGTGCGACAAGCGCAAACGAGGCGGTGATCACACAAAAGATGGTTCGTCAGACTGGCAAAAAGCGGCTCTTTTTCGACCTCGCCATCCCGCGTGACATCTGCGTTGAAAGCGGTGAAGTCGAGCTTTTTTGGGTGGATGACTTGCAAGATGAGGTGGCGTCAAACATCTCCTTGCGAGAAGAGCAGGCAAACGAGGCTTATAAAATAGTCGGGCAAAGCGTGGTCGAGTTTAACGCGTGGAAAAACTCTTTTTACGCCTCGCCCGCCATTTGCGCTTTAAGAACTCACGCGCGCGAGGTGGCGTTAAGAGAGCTTGAAATCGCGGTGAAAAAGGGCTACATCAAGCATTGCGACAAAGAGGAAGCCGCGCGCCTTTTGCACCAAGCTTTTCGCGCCTTTTTGCACACACCAAGCGTGCGGTTGAAGGCAAAAAACGACAAGCAAACGCTCGAAGTGTTGCAGTTTTTGTTTGACCTTAACGCGGATGAAGAGTAGAAGATGGGTTATGAGTTTAGCAATGGGCGGCTAAAACTGCGTGGCGAGCTGCTTTACAACAACAAAGAGCTGAAAAACTTGCGCGCTTTAAAGCCAGAAGTGGTGGATTTTGGTGAGGTTGAGAGGATCGACTTTGCGATGGCGAAATTTCTGCTGCTAAATTTTGGCGAGGCGCGGTTTGAGAATGTCGCGCCGCGGTTTGCGCGGCTTTTTGAACTTTTGTCAAAACCGAATTTGAAACTTCCGCCGCCGCAAAAATACAATTTTTTTGAACACATCGGCGAACTACTTCACTCTTTCGTGGGTAATTTTGTAACATTTATGAACTTTTTGGGCGAGTTTATCTCAACTTCTGCGGCAGCGCCTTTCAACCTCCGCAACATCCGCATCCGAGAGCTTCTCAACTTTGTTAAAGACGCAGGGATCAGCGCGATCTTCATCGTCTCTTTGACGAGCTTTTTGATCGGCATTGTGCTGGCGTATCAAGGCGTGACGATGCTTTCGCAGTTTGGCGCGAGCGTGCTTGTGGTGGATATTATGGGTGTGATGAGTTTTCGGGAAATTTCGCCGCTCATTGCCGCCATTGTCGTTGCGGGGCGAAGCGCGTCAAGTTTTACTGCGCAAATCGGCGTGATGAAGATCACCGAAGAGTTAGATGCGATGCGGGTGATGGGTTTTTCGCCATTTGAGTTTTGCGTTTTGCCACGCGTTTGGGGGCTGATTTTGGTGATGCCTTTTGTCGTGTTTTTGGCAGATGTCGCAAGTTTGTTGGGGCAGATGTTTGTTTGCGAGTTTTACCTAGGCTTAACCGCTAGCGACTTTGCCGACCGCCTTGCCGAAGGGGTGAGTTTGAAGCACTTTTACTTAGGGATTTTAAAAGCTCCGTTTTTTGGCGCGACAATCGCACTCATCGGCTGCATCCGCGGCTTTGAAGTTGGCTCAAACACAAACAGCATCGGGCTTCTGACGACAAAAAGCGTGGTGAATGCGATTTTTTGGGTGATCGCCATTGACGCGGTGTTTTCAGTCATCTACACAGGACTTGACCTATGAAAGAGTTGCGAAAACCAAATTTGATTTCAACCGAGCAGATCATCTGCGCGCAAGAGGTGACGACGCATTACGGCGAGAGGCTGATGCACGACAGAGTTAGTTTTAGCGTCAAAAAAGGTGAAATTTACGGAATTTTAGGCACAAGCGGCAGCGGCAAAACGACACTTTTAAAGACGATGATCTACCTCAAAAAGCCAACTAGCGGGCAGATTTTTTTCGAGGATAAGGAGATTTGGAGTTACGCAAACCCGCTTGAAATCAAACGCGAATTTGGCGTGGCGTTTCAGTTTGGTGCGCTTTTTAGCTCGATGAGCGTGTTTGAAAATGTCGCCGTTTTGCTTAAAGAAAACTCAAAACTTAGCATTGGCGAGATCCGCGACATCTGCGCTTTTTGGCTGCAAAGCGTTGGGCTTGACGCAAAGTGCGCCAACCTCTTTCCAAGCGAGCTAAGCGGCGGGATGAAAAAACGCGTAGCTCTTGCGCGGGCGTTGGTGCTTTCGCCAAAAGTGCTGTTTTTAGACGAGCCAAACTCTGGGCTTGACCCAATCAGTGCGCGAGCCATAGACGAGCTGATCTTAAAGCTGCGAGAGTTAGCGCAAATCAGCGTTGTGATGGTGACGCACGATGAGCTTAGCATACGCGATCTGCTCGATCGTTTCATCATCTTAGATCAAAAGCGCGCGGTTTTTGAGGGCAGTTTTGACGAGGCGGTGGAGTTTGAGGCAAATCCTCTACGCAAGATTTTTAAGCGTAAAAACCAAATTTGATTAGCGAGGGTGAAAATGGATAATCGTAATTCTTACTTCATTTCAGGGCTGTTTTTTTGCGTGGTGAGCTGCGTTTTGGTCGTCTTTTTGCTCTTTATGGGCAAGGGCGAGAAGAATCAAAAATACACCGAATATCTCATCCAAACCAACGAGCTTCCAAGCGGCGTGAAAAACGGCGTAAGCGTGAAGTTTATCGGCGTGGATGTGGGTTATGTTGCGGATGTGCGGTTTTCAAAGCAGAGCTTAGAGGTGATCGAGATCGTGCTAAAAGTGCGCGAAGGCATCCCAATCCGCCCAAACAGCTCTGCAAGTGTCGAGCAAAACGCCATCACAGGCATCTCAGTCATCAACATCAACAATGACGGCGTGGGCGAATTTGCCTCAGGCGAGGTGAAAATGGTGCGGCTTGAAAAGAGCTTGTTTAAGCGCATCGGCACACACTTTGCCGACATCAGCGAGCGGATTTCGCACAGCCTAGCACAGATCGAGGCTTACCTAAATCCGCAAAGAATGGAACAGATCGACAACATCGTCAAAAGCGTGAGCTTAATTAGCCAAAACCTCGCAAAGGCGGATTTTGCAGGGCTTGTGCGGGAGCTAAACGAGCGGACAAAACGCGGCGAGTTCGACTTCAAGGCGATGCTCTCAATGCCGCTGCAAGACATCAGTGACGCCGCCACTAAGCTGCAAGAGGCGGTGGATATTTTCAGTGCGACTATGATTCGGCTAGAAGACAATCCGTATGAATTTTTCTTTAAGGATACGAGTAGATGAGAGCGGTTTTTTTGACATTTTTGTGTGCGTTTTTGCTAAGTGGTTGTTCGCAAGTCATCGCCAAAAAGGCAAGTGCGCCACAAAACATCGCACTTGACTACACCTTGCCTGCGTGCGAGAAAAAAGCGGGCGCAAAACGCGAGGTTTTGGTGGCGAATGTGCGAGTTTTGGGGGCGTCAAGTAGGGCGATTTTGCTCAAAGAGGCAACCTCTTTTGTCCCAAGCCACCGCGTGAAGCTGCAAGAGTTTTTGGATACGAGTTTGCAAAAAGGGGTCATTGACGCGCTGAGTAAGAGCTGCGAGTTTAGCCCGACTTTAACTACGCAAAAAGACCTTGCGCTCAGGGTTGCTTTGACGGAGTTTTACCTAGAAATTCAGCCTTCAAATGAGGGAGAAAGCGAGTCGTTTCGCGCCTCGCTTAAAGCTTTTGTAAGCGTGCAGTACCTTAAAAATTCTGCGAAAAACAGCGAGAAAATGCTTGATTTAAGCGTGGTGAGAAACGGCGAGATCAATGCTGTCAATAGTCTTTTTAACGCACTTTACACAGAGATTTTCAAAGAACTTAGAAGGTAGGTTTTTAAATTTGGTTTTGACAAATTTGCTAAAACCAAATTTGGTTTTGTTGCTTGAAAGTTGTTTTTTTGGACGAAGTTGTTTGTTACGGTGAAGTTAAGTTAGCGATGATTTGATTTATCAAAATTGTAAAGTCGAATTTGGTTTTAGCAAATCACCAAAACCAAAATTGTTTGTCGAGTTGTCAAGGCTGAGTTTAACACTGAGTTAAACGCCTTTGTTTTGGTTTTGTAACGCGATTTTGTCGGCTTTTGCAGCTGGCAAAACGCTTAGTAGCAAGCAAGTTGCTAAAACTAAATTTACTTTTGCTGCTTGAAAGTTGTTTTTTTGGCTAAGTTTGGTTGGCGGATGATTTGGTTTAGCAAAATTGTAAAGTCAAATTTGGTTTTAGCAAATCTCCAAAACCAAATTTGACAACAAACCGCCAAAGCCGAATTTAAGCCTACTTAAAAGTCGTTCCGCCGTCAATGACGAATGTATGCCCCGTAACCCACGAAGCCTTTTGACTACACAAAAACAGACACGCACCGCAAATATCCTCAGGTTGCCCCATTCGCCCAAGCGGGCTTAGTTTTGCCGCCGTTTCCTTCACCTCTTCGTAGTTGATGAAAGCTCGCAACGCGTCAGTCTCAATCGGTCCTCCGCTAACGGCATTTACGCGAATTCCGCGCTCGCCAAGCTCAACTGCTGCGTAACGCATCATCGCCTCAACCGCCGCTTTTGCTGTGCCGTGCCCAGCGTAATTTTCCATATAAACCAAGTTGCCTGTTGAGCTCATTGTGATGATGCTGCCGCCGTTTGTCATCCTTTTTGCCGCTTCTTGCGCGCCGATGACAAACGCATCCACCGTTGCAGTGAAGATGTTGTTTAAGCCGCGAGGTTTGAGTTTCATAAACTTCGTGTAGCCGCCGACAACCGCACGCCCTGAGATGATCGCGTTTGAGATGAAAAAATCCACCCGCCCAAAGTCTCGATCCACCGCTTCGAAAACCTCTTTGTAGCCCTCTGGCTCTAAAATGTCAAGCGGGTAACACCTTGCTTTCACGCCAAAGCGCGCCTCTAACTCCTGTGTTTGTTGCTCGGCTAGCTCGGCGTTTGAGTTGTAAGTAAAGGCGACATTACAGCCCGCTTTTGCAAATTCTACGACTATCTCGCGCCCGATGCCGCGCGTCCCGCCGCTAATGACTAGCGTTTTTCCTTGAAATTCGTTATTATACATCTCTCTCCTTTATTTGTTTAACTAGTTTTAAATCACCGTAAAGTCTATCCATCGTTTTAATACATCCTATACTTATAACAAAAGGCATTTGCATCACCGACTCATAAAATTCCTCTTCCCACTCAAATGCGTCTTCATAAAACGACAGATGGTGAAAATAACCATCATTCATTATCCAATGCGTGCGAACTTTGTTGATCGAGTAGCTTTTTGTCTCTTCGTCGTATTTTAAAGTCCCCTCGACATTTACTAAATGTAATTTTATGACCGAGTCATCATTCGCGATCCAATCACCAGCATCGTCAGAAACTGACGGCTCATAGCGCAATTTGATAATTTTCGCAAAATTCACCCTGTCGTCTTCGTCGTCAAAACCGATGCTAGGGTGGATCGGGATGTAAGGGCAGTTAATAAGCATCGAGTCAAGTGCTATTATGTTTTTTTCGCCGTCTTCAAACTCGATCTCACCTAAATAAATTTTTGTGATGTATTCTTTAACTTCTTGTAAAAACTTCGCCCCGCGGTCGTCATTTACAATGGCAACGCCGTCTCTGTACGCGACTATTTTGCTAATAAGATAGTCAAGCAAGTCGATGCTGTTTTCTTCTGCAAATTTCAACTCTCTCGACCACGCTTCTTGCAATGGTTTTTGCATACTTTTTGCAAATTCTTTTTTACCTTTTTCTAAATCAATCATCACCACCTCTTTTTAAATTAAAAAAATTTCTTAACCACTGCTTCAATTTTCGCAAAGTTTTCCTTGCTTGGCGGACAAAGCGGCAGGCGGTATTCAAGCGTTTCTAAAAGCCCGACTGCGAACATCGCCGCTTTAAGCGGGATTGGATTGCTCTCGCAAAAGAGCACGCTGTTAAGCTCAAAAAGTTCATTACTGATCTCATTTGCCGCCTCAAACCTCCCCTCAAAAACGCTGTGAGTGAGGGTTGAAACTTTGTTTGGCAAGAGGTTTGAAGTCACGCTCACAACGCCCTTTGCGCCGCACGCAAGCATAGGGTAATTCATCGCGTCATCCCCGCTAAAAACCGCCATTTTTGGCGCAAGTGCGAGGGTTTGGATGCAGCGTTCGATGTCGCCGCTGGCGTCTTTGATCGCGTAGATGTTTTTGCACGCCTCAAAGAGCCTAACCGCCGTTTGCGGCAGAATGTCGCTTCCAGTTCTGCCCGGGACATTGTAGAGCATCACAGGAATTTCTACGCTATTTGCGATGGCTTGGTAGTGCAAAAACAGCCCTTCTTGCGTTGGCTTGTTGTAGTAAGGCGCGACTGACAAAATTGCGTCCGCACCGCAGTTTTGTGCGAATTTTGCAAGCTCAACCGCCTCGTGAGTGGCGTTACTTCCAGCGCCAGCCAAAACCTTCACGCCGCTGTTTTTACAAACGCTTACGGCGATGTCGATGCAGCGTTTATGTTCTTCGTGTGTCAAAGTCGCACTCTCACCCGTTGTGCCAACAGGACTCACCGCGTCAATCCCGCCTTCGATCTGCCTTTTGATCAGCCTTTCGTAAGCCACCTCGTCTAACTTGCCGTTTTTAAACGGAGTCACAAGTGCTGTCATCGCCCCAAAAATCGCCATTTGCAATCCTTTTTGACTTTGTGAAATTAGGTTAAATGAAGCATTTTAGCCAATTTGCCTTTTAATAAACTTTAAGACATTCACAATTTGTTAAAATCAAATTTGATTTTGACAATTTTGCTAAATTTTGCGCGCTAATACAACTTTTAAACAAAGCTTTAAGCTGCGTTTGTTAAAATCGCGCGGTTTAAAACTTTATTAATATGAGGAAAATATGCAAAAGATCGATGTAAGAGCTGCTTTTTTGGAGTTTTTTAAGAGCAAAGGACACGAGGTTATACAGAGTGCGCCGCTCGTGCCTGAGGACGCAACACTGCTTTTTACCAACGCTGGAATGGTGCCGTTTAAGAACATCTTCACCGGCGCAGTCCCACGCCCAAACCCGCCGATCCGCACAAGCTGTCAAACCTGCATTCGCGCAGGCGGCAAGCACAACGACCTTGACAATGTCGGCTACACCGCGCGCCACCACACATTTTTTGAGATGTTGGGGAATTTTAGCTTTGGCGAGTATTTCAAAAAAGAGGCGATCGCCTACGCGTGGGAGTTTGTGACACAGGTTTTGAAACTGCCTGAGCAAAAGCTTTATGTCACCGTGCATGAAAGCGACGACGAGGCGTATGAGATTTGGTCGCAACGAGTGCAGAAGAGCCACATCTACCGCTTTGGCGACCACGACAACTTTTGGGCGATGGGACCGACTGGTCCGACTGGTCCGTGCAGCGAGATTTTCTACGACCAAGGTGAGGAGCATTTCCACAGCCCTGAGGATAAAATGGGCGGAGACGGGGATCGCTTTTTGGAGATTTGGAATCTCGTGTTTATGCAGTATGAAAGAGCGGCTGACGGCACGCTTTCGCCGCTTCCAAAACCTAGCATCGACACGGGGATGGGCTTGGAGCGCGTGACGGCGATTTTAGAAGGCAAGTTTAGTAACTACGACAGCTCGCTGTTTATGCCGTTGATTAACGAAGTTGCGAGGCTTTGCGGCAAGCCGTATGAATATGAAAGCGGAGCGAGCTACCGCGTCATCGCCGACCACATCCGCTCGGTCGTCTTCTTGCTCGCACAAGGCGTTGGCTTTGACAAAGAGGGACGCGGGTATGTTTTGAGGCGAATTTTGCGCCGCGCGGTTCGACACGGGTATCTTCTTGGCTTGAAAGAGCCGTTTATGTGGCGTTTGGCGGACAAAGTCGCGGAGTTGATGGGTGGGCATTACACTTATCTAAACGAGAAGATCGCCGCCGTAAAAGAGCAAATTTTAGCCGAAGAGAAGCGGTTTTACCTAACGATTAGCGCTGGGATCGAGCTTTTTTACAAGGAGTTGGAGCGCACGCAAAACACGAGTTTTAGTGCAGATGTCGCTTTCAAGCTTTACGACACTTACGGCTTTCCACTTGATCTAACGACTGATATGTTGCGTGAGAAGGGCTTGGGAGTGGATGAAGCGCGGTTTGACGAGCTTATGCGTGAGCAAAAAAGCCGCGCGAAGGCTAGCTGGAAAGGCAGCGGAGACGAAGCGGTTGTTGAAGGAGATTTCAAAGCGTTGCTCGAAAAATTTGGTGAAAATGAGTTTGTTGGCTACACAACGACTAGTTGCGAGAGCAAAATTTTAGCCCTTTTAGACGAGAATTTCAAACAAACCAAACATCTTGTCGGCAGCGGGTTTGTGATGTTAGATAAGACGCCGTTTTACGCTCAAAGCGGCGGGCAGTGCGGCGACACTGGCGTTTTGGGGAATGCGACTGTGAGCGAGACGAAGAAGTTTTTTGGGCTGAATTTAAGCGCAGTTTTTGGCGCGAATTTGCGCGAAGGTGAGGTCGTCAAAGCGAGCATTGACGAGGGGCGAAGACTGCAAGTTAGAAGACATCACAGCGCGACTCACCTACTGCAAAAAGCGCTCAAACTCACACTTGGCGAGAGCGTTTCGCAAGCGGGAAGTGCAGTTGAGGCAGACAAGCTTCGCTTTGACTTCAACTTCCCAAGAATGCTGACTTCTGAGGAGGTGAGCCGCGTTGAAGAGCTTGTGAATTCGTGGGTTGCAAGCGGGGTGAGTGCGAAGGTTGAGGTGATGGCGTTGCAAGAGGCGCAAAAGTGCGGTGCGACTGCGCTTTTTGGCGAGAAATACGGCGAGTTTGTGCGCGTTGTCACTCTTGGTGAGAGCAAGGAGTTTTGCGGCGGGACGCATGTTGAAAACCTCTCGGAAATCGGCGCGTTTTACATCACAAAAGAGAGCGGCGTGAGCGCGGGTGTGAGGAGGATCGAAGCGGTTTGTGCCTCAGCGGCGGTGAGTTTGGGCGTGAAGATGCGTGAAGAGTTGGCGCAAATTCGCGGGCAGTTTAAAGGCTTAGACCCGCTGCTTGGGATCAAAAAGCTAAAAGAGGAGTTGGCGGCTGCTAAGCAGAAGATGAGCGAAAGACAAAATGTCAAAAAACTTGCGTTTGACGAGTTTGGCGGCGTGAAGGTTGTTGTTAGCGAATTGGACGGCGACATCAAAGCTAAAATCGACTCTGTCAAAAACGAATTTGACAAAATCGTCATCTTCCTCGCAAGCGTCAATGAAGGCAAGATCAACTTTGCGTGCGGCGTCAAGGGAAGCGAGGTGAATGCGGCTGAGTTAGTTAAACTCGCCACTTCGGTCACTGGCGGTGGCGGTGGCGGGCGCGCGGACTTTGCGACTGCTGGCGGCAAGGATGCAAGCAAGCTAAACGAGGCATTCACGGCGGTTTTGGTTAAGTTAAAGTCGGTTTTAGGTTAAAAACGCGGGCGGCAAGTCAAATTCGGTTTTGACAACGCTGTTTGGTAAATCTGCAAAAGGGGCGAAGATGCTAATTGTGCAAAAATATGGCGGGACGAGTATGGGCGATGTCCATAGGATCGAGGAAGTCGCAAAAAGAGTAAAAGAGTGCGTGGAGGCTGGAAACAGCGTAGTGGTCGTGGTTTCGGCGATGAGTGGCGTGACAAATCAGCTTATCGAATGGGCGGAGTTTTTCGCTGGCAGCGAGCCGCAAACGCCGCAGATGGATATGCTTTTAAGCAGCGGCGAGAGGATCACAAGCTCGCTTCTTGCCATCGCGTTGCAAAGCAAGGGTTGTCCAGCTGTGGCACTAAGCGGCAGGGGCGCTGGGATCATCACCGACTCGGTTTGGACGAAGGCGCGCATCGAGGAGATCGACACTCGCCGTTTGCGCGAGGAGTTAGAGGGCGGAAATGTCGTTGTTGTCGCTGGTTTTCAAGGGGTGGATAAAGACGGGCGGATCACCACGCTCGGACGCGGCGGGAGCGACCTAAGCGCGGTTGCCTTAGCTGGTGCGTTGAAGGCGGACTTATGCGAGATTTACACCGATGTAGATGGGGTCTATACAACCGATCCGCGGATCGAACCGCAGGCGCGCAAGCTTGACAAAATCAGCTATGAGGAGATGTTGGAGCTTGCGAGTATGGGGGCGAAAGTGTTGCAAAACAGAAGTGTTGAGATGGCGAAAAAGTTGAATGTCAATCTCGTCACGCGAAGCAGTTTTAACCGAAATGAAGGGACTTTAATCACAGGAGAGAATAATATGGAAGCAGTTTTGATCAGCGGGATTGCGCTTGATAAAAATCAAGCAAGGGTGACTTTGCGTGGCGTGGTGGATCGCCCCGGCGTGGCGGCGGAGATCTTCCGTAAGCTCGCGCAAAAGAATATCAATGTTGATATGATCATCCAAAACACAAGCCGCGAGGACGGCACGACAAGTTTGGGCTTTACCGTGCCTGAAAATGAGATGGAGGAAGCCAGAGAGATCGTCGAGAGTGCGGCAAAAAGCGTTGAGTTTGACAAAGATGTTGTCAAAGTAAGTGTAGTCGGCGTTGGGATGAAGAGTCACAGCGGCGTTGCTAGCACGGCTTTTAGCGCGCTTGCGGCTGAGGGGATCAACATTCAGATGATCTCAACGAGCGAGATTAAGATTTCGATGATTGTTGCGAGCAAGTATGGCGAGTTGGCGGTCAGAGTCCTTCACAAGGCTTATAATCTAGCGTAACCGCAGCGGTTTTTGGCGTTGGCGGTTGCGTTTTGAGCGCTGTCGTTTGAGACGGCTTTTGAGCGGCTGCGGCGGCGCGGCGGAGTTAAATTTTAGTTTTGACAACGCGAGCTGTGAAAGTCAAATTCGGTTTTGACAGGTTGTTAAAATCGAATTTGACTCACCGCCAAAACGCCGAGATTTTTACTTCGAATCTACAAAAACTAAACCAGTTTGCAAATCAAATTTGATTTAGCCAATTTGCAAAAACCGAATTTAGCGCTAAAATTTCTAAACTCGCATTTGGTTAAAATTTGATTTTGACAAAACACAAACTGCAAAAATCGAATTTGGTTTTAACAACGCTAGCCGTGAAGTCAAATTTGGTTTTGACAGGTTGCAACAACCAAATTTGCCTTCAAAGTGCCATAAAATTCGCCAAAATCCTCTTGCCGTTTTGGCTTAAAATCGCTTCTGGGTGAAACTGCACGCCGTAAATTTGGTGTTTTTTGTGCCGCAACGCCATCACTCGTCCCGCCTCGTCAGTCGCCAAAACGCGGAGCTTTTCGCCAGTCTTGCCGACACACAACGAGTTGTAAAGGCAGACTTTAAACCGCTTTGGCAAGCCGCGAAAAATGCCTTTGTTTTTGCACGAAATTTTGACAATTTTGGCGTGAGTTGGCGCACTTTGTTGCACGACTTGCCCGCCAAATGCGTGGGCGATGCACTGGTGTCCTAGGCAAATTCCTAAAATTTTCTTGCTTTTGCGGTAGCGTTTGAGTGCGTTGATGCAAAGCGGGGCGTCTTGCGGGGCGTTTGGTCCGGGCGAGAGAACTAAGTGCGTAAAGTCAAACGCGTCAAGCTCGCAAACGCTGGTAAAATCGTCATTTTTCACCACTTTGCACTCAAAGCCAAGCTCTTTGAAATACATCACAATCGTGTAAGAAAACGAGTCGTAATTGTCGATGAAGAGGATTTTTTTACTCATTTTTAAGCCTTAGTTTTTGCACGCCTCGCACGGAGTTGATGGCGTAAATTTCGTTGCAAAAAAGGTCGTTTTTTGTTAAAACTGCCTCGCTAACGACTCCAAGAGTGAGCAAAAACTGCCTAAAAACGCCCGCTAAAAGTCCGCTTGCAAGAGGCGGAGTGTAGAAATTTTCGCCCTTTTTGAGAATGAGGTTTGAGCGGCTGCCTTCGCAAAGTTCATTTTTTTCGTTAAAAAACGCCACATCAAAACACGCTCCGCTACGCCACAGGCTGTGCTTTTCATAAAAACTTCGCCGCGTGGTTTTGTGAAAAAGGTTGTCTGAATGCGAATTAAGCGCGCTTTTAGCTAAAATCAAGTAGTCGCTAGCAGCGTCATTTAGCGGAAAAAAGTCCAGCCTAAAACCGCCCGTTTTAGCTAGGCTGAGTTTGACAACGCAGCGTGAAAGTGGAGTTTTGAGGTTGTGTTTTTGCCAAACGCTTTGGTTGAAATTTTTGAAAATCTCGTCATTAACCTGCTTTAAACCAAGCCCTTCAAAGCCCGCATAAACCGCGTTTATGGCTAGAATGTCGCTAAAATTTTGGCGAATTTGCGTTGTGTCAAAGCCAAAATGCTCGCCGCTTTTTAGCAGCCGCAAGAGATGTTCTTTGAAAAACAAAATCGCCCCATTTTCGCACCGCATCGTCTCAAAAATCTCAAATTCGCCGCCCGTTACAAATTTGGCTTTAAGCTTTAATTCTTCAAACTCACCCTCAAAATCCGACTCATAAACAAGTCCGCTACCAACTTGACAGCTAAACTCGCTCTCGCCTGCTCTTCTTTGAAGCGTGCGGATGGCTACGCTGAATTTACTCCTCTTGCCGTGTATCACGCCGATCGCCCCGCAATACACTCCGCGTTCGCCTTCTTCTAGTGAGTTTATGATCTTCATCGTCTCAATTTTTGGCGCGCCAGTGATTGATCCACAAGGGAAAAGTGCGCTAAAAATCTCAAAAAGCGTAGTGTTTGGTCGCAGTTTGGCTTTGACTGTCGAGGTCATTTGGTGAAGCGTTTTGTAAGTTGAGATTTCAAAAAGTCTAGTTTTTTGCGTGTGAGGTTCGCAAATTTTGGCTAAGTCATTTCGCAAAAGATCAACAATCATCAAATTCTCGCTGCGATTTTTTGCGTCATTTTGCAAAAATTTCTTCAACCGCTCGTCCTCTTTTTTGTTTTTGCCGCGACTTATTGTGCCTTTCATCGGCTTTGTGGTGATCTTACGGCGGTTGGTTTTGAAAAAAAGTTCTGGCGAGAATGAAAGCAGGCTTAGGTATTTGTTTTGCAAAAAGGCTTTAAAAGGCGTATTTTGCCTGTTTGCAAGCGTACAAAAAAGCTGCCACTCGTCTAAACTTGTCTCAAACGAAAACGCGGAAGTGAGATTTACTTGGTAGCTTTGTCCGCGTTTTAACACCTCTTTGACTGCGTCAAAACCGCGTTTGTAAGCCGCGTTGTCAAGCTTTTTGCAAATTCGCGGTAAAAAGGCGTCGTCGTCCTTCTTTTGCGGCGTAAAAGGGGCGCGTTTTTTAAAGGCGTAAAAGAAGGCAAACGGCTCATCGCTTTGATAATCTTTATCAACTAAATAGCGGTAAAACTCATACTTCACATAACCGAGAAAATAAAACTCGCCTCTTAGCTGTTCGATTTTCTCAAAGAGTTTTTCACTCTCTTTTAGGTTAAACGCCTCCAAACAAAACGCCAAATCCTCATAAACAAATTTGCCAAAAACCGCTTTCATCACCCGCTTGCCCGAAAAAAATTGTTTCAAATTCGGTTTAAGCAAATTTGCAAAAACCGAATTTGACTAGCCTAAACTAGTGGAAAAACCTTGTTTGCGATGAGTTCAAGCTCTTCTTTTACATTCGCGCACTGCACGATCATCAAGTCAAGCCCCGCTTTTTTGTAGGCGTGAATTTTCTCCGCAACCTGCTCAGCCGTGCCGACTAAGTTTGAGCGAAGCCCGCGGTTTGAGACGCTGTATTCAAGCTTGCTAACTTCAACATCAAGCTGAGAATTGCCAGTAAAATCCTTGTAAGAGTTGGCGTAATCCTCGTAGTTTTTGATAGTCGTTATCCTTTTTAGCTCATCTTGCGCCTCTTTTTCGCTCTCACGCACGATGATATAAACCGCCATCCCAAACGCCCCAAACGGCGACTTGCCAAGCCTTTCGCGTCTAGCTTTCATATCCGCGATTTTGCTCTCAACCTCCTCAACCGTCCCGCCGTGCATTAGATATCTGTCCGCAAAATTCGCGATCGTCTCTCTGCCCGTCTCACTCTCGCCACCAGCGTAAATCAGCGGCATCGTCTCAGGCTTTGGCTCGTTGTAAGCCCCGCTAAATTCGAAAAATTTGCCCTTGTAGTTAAACGGCGTTTGACTCAAAAAACCGCGCAAAACTTCGGTGTATTCACGCACGAGAGTGTAGCGGTCATCGTGATCGTCAAAGTCGATGCCATACTGCCGCGCCTCCTCTTTCCACCACGCCGAGACGAGATTGACATTAAACCTGCCGCCGCTGATTTGCGAGATGGTTGCGATCTGCTTTGCGGTGAGCGCGGCTGGGTGGTATTGCGGGCGAAGGGCGGCTAGAATTTCAATCTTTTTCGTAACCGCTGCCAAACCTGTCGCCACTGCCCACGCGTCAAGCACGGGCGCTGAGTGTCCTTTGATGTCGTTTAAGTAAAGCTCAGGCACGAGTGTTAGGACATAGCCCAAATTCTCCGCGTTAATGGCTAGGTCTTTGACATACTCCCACGAGCATTGTGTTGAGTCGTCGTCGATGTTTCTTAACCAGCTTCCCCAAACTGGCGTCCAATATCCAAATTTCATCTCTCATCCTTTGTCTAAATCGAATTTGATTTGTCAAGTTGTGCGAGCAAAAACTCCACAACCTTGTCCGCCGCGCCCTTTTTGCCTTGTGTGCGCAGCCCCTCTTCAACCGCTTTGTTGTAGTTTGTGTTGGTGTTGATGTCATACACAACGATTTCGCCTTGCGTGTTTTCGATAAACTCAACTCCTGCGATCTCAACCTTGTGTTGCTCTAAAAACCTTTGCAAAGAGGCGATGATCGGCGTTTGCGCGGTGATCTCATCTCTAATCTCAAACTTCGCACCGATCGAACACGCCGCCGCCGCAAGTTTTGGCTTTTTGGCGCGGTCGATGTCGCACGCCTCAGCAGGACAAAGCTCAAAACCTCCGTCACTCGTATCCACCCGCACCGCGTAGCAAAACTCGCCGCCGACAAACTCCGCACGCGTGATGAACGGCGCTTTTGCACGGACATACTCTTGCAGCAAAAACACGCCGTCAGCCGAGTCGTCAAACTCGTCAAGCTGGCTTTTTAGCTCCTGCGGGTTGTCAAAAAGCTTGACGCCAAGCCCTTTGCCGCCTTGGTTGTGCTTTGTGATGAAGGGTTCTTTTAGCTCGCCGTAAAACTCCTCAGCTGCGTCAAAAAGCTCCTCTTTTGAGAAAACCGCGCGCGTCTTTGGCACGACAAAACCAGCCGCTTTTAGCGCCAAATGTTGCGCGACTTTGCTCACTTCAAGCTCTAAAACCGAACTTCCATTCACAACCCTTCGCCCACTATTTTCAAGCCACGCAAGCGTTGCGCGCCCAAATTCTTTGCTAAATGCGTGTCCTCGCGTGTGGCTTGACGCACTCAGTCTGCTCCAAAAAACGCCCTTTGGCGCAGGGCGGTCAAGGTCGATCTGCCCGCTGTTTAAAAACAGCTCGCCAAAGCTTGCTCCAACGCGCGCAAACGCCTCTTTAAAAGGAGGAATCCACTCGTCATTTTCGTGTAAAATCCAAATTTGGTTTTTGCAGTCGTTAAATAACATAACTCTCCTCCATTTTGCCGCGAATTCGCCCCGTTGAGGCAAAGTCGTTGATGGTTGAGCGCGCGCCGCCAACGCGGTAAAGTGAGCCGATATGCTCGCTACCTAAGCGGTCACCTTTTCCAAACATCTTATTTCGCAAGCTGCCCGGCGCGTAAGCCTCTTTGTAGCGTCCGCGTCTTTGCAACTCTGGCACGACAAACTCCACAACATCCAAAATCGTCCCCGGAGTTGTCGCGTAGGCTAAGTTGAAGCCGTCCGCGCCGCTTTCGTCAATGAACTCTTCTAAAATGTCCGCAACACGGCTTGGCGAGCCGATGATCTTTGGTCCTTGGCAGCCGATGCCGGTGAATTTGATGAGATCGCGCAAGGTCCATTCCTCTCCTTCTGGTGTTTTCGAGCCGCTGAGTGCCTCAACTTGCGCTACGATAGCGTTTGAGCGCAGGTTGCTGAGGCGGTCGTCTAGGTTGTAGCGGCTAAGGTCGATGCCAAGCCAGCCTGAGTTGATGACAAGCGAGCCTTCGGTATTTGCGTAGCTTAGCAGGTCTTTGTATTTTGCCTGTGCTAGCTCCTCTGTGGCGTCTGTGATGACGGTTGCGAGGAGGTAGATTTTCGCGCTCATCGGGTCGCGTCCAGCTGCTCTAAGCGCGTCTCTGATCTGTCCGACTGCGATTTTAGCATACTCTTTTGTCGGAGGTGCGATGAAAATCGCCTCAGCGTGAGTGGCGGCAAATTTTCTCCCTCGCGGCGAGTTGCCCGCTTGGAAAAGCACAGGCGTGCGTTGCGGACTTGGCTCGCAAATGTGCGTCCCAGGCACATCAAAAAACTTGCCGTGGTGTCCGATGTGGTGGATTTTAGCAGGGTTTGCGAAGTTGCCCGTGACGCGGTCTAACACAACAGCGTCATCCTCCCAACTGCCCTCCAAAAGCTTATAAACCACCTCCATATACTCATCCGCAAGCTCGTAACGCTCATCGTGCGGTAGCTCGCTGCTGCCCATATTGCGGTTTGCGCTCGGCAAGTAGCCCGTGACGATGTTCCAACCGCATCTTCCTTTGGTCAAGTGATCAAGCGTGCTAAGACGCCGCGCAAATGGAAATGGGTGCTCAAATGGCACGCCTGAGGTGATGCCAAAGCTGATGTTTTCGGTCACCGCAGCCATCACCGCCCCAAGTTGCATCGGGTCATTTACTGGCACTTGCAACGCCGTTTTCAACGCGCCCAAGTCGTTACCGCCGTAAATGTCATAAACCCCGATGACATCGGCGATGAAAATGGCGTCAAACAAGCCTTTTTCACCGATTTTGGCGATCTGCTGCCAGTACTCAATGTCCTTGTAGTTAAGGGCTTTGTCGTTTGGGTAACGCCAAAGCCCCGGACTTAAATGCGAGATGCAGTTCATCTCGAAGGCATTAAAACTAATCTGCTTCTTTGCCATAGTCTCTCCTTAAACCAAAGTGGTGGGCTTTTTAGATTAAAAATACACGGCTTAAAGTTGGCTGAATTTTAAGACTTGTTGCGAGTTAGGCGGTTTTTTAGGTTTTGCAAAAACTTAGCTAAACGCCTTAAAACCGCAGTTAAAGCAAACTTGTGATTTTTTTGAGCTTTCGCGGCAGCTAACTTTCCAAGTCTTAAAAATAGCTGAAATTTAAACTTCATACACTTTTTAAACCCGAAAAGATTTATAACAAAAAATTCTAAAACAATTCTTAAATTACTCAAAAATGTAAAATTTTTAACTAATTTTTCAAGTTTTGTCTTTTTTAAGGTTGGATTTTGAATCTCTTTTTCAAAATGAAGCGAATTTTTACCGCGTGGCGCTAAATTGTCAAAATCAAATTTGGTTTTGACATTTCAAAAAAACGCGGCTTGCGAGCGGGTTGCGAAAAAACTGCGAAAAAGTTAAAAAAGTTGCGTGAAAAAGCTTCGTAAAAAAGCGGTAAGAGTCAAAAAGCGGTCAAATTCGGTTTAAGCAAATTGCAAAAACCGAATTTAAAAGGCGGCTACTCGCCAAAAAGGGCTTTGAGGTTTTTGAGCCCTTGCTCGTTTTTTTCCTCTTGGCTAAGCTCAAACCCGCCGCTTGCGCCGATCTCATTCAGCTCGATCTCAACGCCTGTGATCATACTCGCTAGGCGGATGTTGATCCCGCTGACGCCGATGGCTTTGCTTTTTTGATCACTTGCGATGGTGACGACTGCGTGCTTTTCGTCTTTTAGCTCGATGCCGTTGATGATCGCTGGTGCAAGGGCGCGCGCGAGGAGGATTTCAAGCTTTGGCGAGTATTCAAAAATGTCGATGTTCTCACCGCCGATCTCCCTGCTTACTGCGTTAATCCTCACGCCTTTGACGCCGACAACCGCGCCAACTGGGTCAAAAGCAGGGCGGTTTGCGCTGATGGCGACTTTTGCGCGGCGACCAGGAATTCTCGCGCAAGCTTTGATGCTGATACTGCCGTCTCGCACCTCTGGGACTTCAAGGGCGATGAGAGCTTCAAGGAATTTCGGGCTTGTGCGCGAAAGTTCGATCTTAATTCCGTCTTTGTTGTCGATCCTAACCGACTTAACGACTGCTTTAAGCGTCTGTCCGACACTGAATTTTTCGTCTTTGATGCGGTTTTTCATCGGCATCAACGCGCGCACCTCTTCAACCTCGATCCAAGTGTTTTGCGCGCTATCAACCTGCGTTACTGCGCCTGAGACGATGCGTCCTTCTTTTGACTTGTATTTGTTAAAAAACGACTCTTCAAGCAGTTTTTCGAGCTGAAATTCGATCTCTTTAAAAAAGATCGCCACTCCCGTGCGCCCAAGGTTGCTGACATCAAGCTCTTCGCTAAGCTTGTCTCCAACTTCAAGGTCGCGATCACCCGTGAGTTTTCGCGCGTTTTTCACGCTCAAAAAGTTGTTTTCGTCCAGCCTCTCGTCATCTTCTGCGACAACATAGCGGCACTGATAGAGTTTGATGTTTTTACTCTCCTCATCCACCTCCGCTTCGTATTCAAGTGACGAGTCGTGAAATTTCTTCGCCGCGATGACAAACGCGCGGCAAACTCGCTGTTTTACAAGCTCTGGGTCAAGCCCTTTTTCGTTAGCGATCGAACTGATGACATCCGTAATCTTCTCCATTTTTACCTCTTTTCTAAACATTTGCTATATTTTGGATTTACATCTGAAAGCGTTTGGATTTTAGCCAAATTAAACTTTTAAAAGCTTAAATTTTGCAAAATTTTCACCTTTTTTGTGTTGCGCGGTTTCAAATTCGGTTTTGACAAATTGCAAAAACCGAATTTGACTAAGCGTTACAACGAAGCGATCTGCTGCGCCTTTTGCAAGACATTCTCACGCGCGTTTTTCAGCACTTTTCGCACTCTCTCTTCGCACTCTTGCAAGAAGAGGTCAGCTTGGGCTTGTGTTACGAAAAACGAGTCGCCAAAGCCGTATTTTTGCACGAATTGCACCGCTTGCGTGCGGATGTTGTCGAGGTCTTCGTGTTGATTGACCCATTCTGAGTTGGTGAAAAGATTGACTCCGACTCGCCCCGCAAGCAGGATGCAAATTCGCGCGATGAGTTCGCTTTTTTGCACGATCTGCCTCTCGCTTGGCGGTAAGATCTCCTCAAAAAGTGTAAGTTTTTCAAACTGCAACCCAAACGAGGCGGCTACAACGGCTTTTGAGGCTTGGTAGAGTGCGAGAATTTCGCGCTCTTTTTCGGTTAAAATCACGCTTTTTTCGCGCCCGCTTAACACAGACGAGCTAACGGCGTCAAAGTCGTTTTGTTCGATGACAGACTTGCCAAGCCGCAGGGCGTGAAGGGCAGCTTCATTCACCAAAGTCGCAAGTGCCGCGCCGCTAAAACCGCTGCTTTTTCGCGCAAGTTCGGCGAGGTTTGCGTTGGTGGATTTGTTGCGTAGGTGCGTGCGTAAAATATCCTCGCGCTCGATGCTGTTTGGCAGTCCTAGGCGAATTCGCCTGTCAAACCGCCCGCTTCTAAGCAGGGCTTCATCAAGCGTTTCAATGCGGTTTGTTGCGGCGATGACGATGATGCCGCTGCTCTCCACAAAACCATCCATCTCAACCAAAAGCTGGTTTAGCGTGCTTTCTCGCTCGTCACTTCGCCCCTCGCCGCGTTTTTTTCCAACCGCGTCAATTTCGTCTATGAAGATGATCGCAGGGGCGACTGCCTTTGCAGCAGCAAACAGCTCTCTTACTCGTTTTGCCCCAGCGCCCGCGTAAATCTGCACAAACGCCGAGCCGCTTTGGTAGAAAAACGGCACTTCTGCCTCGCCCGCAACCGCCTTTGCGACAAGCGTTTTGCCCACGCCCGGAGGACCTGAGAGTAAAAAGCCTTTTGGCAAAACAACGCCGAATTTTGTGTATTTTTGCGGGTTTTTGAGAAAATCCACCACCTCAAACAGCTCGCCTTTGACCTCGTCCAAACCAGCGACATCATTAAATTTCACGCTGCTAAACGCGGCGATGAACTCTCCGTCTTGCTCGTTTTTCAGCGGAATTTGTGGTGTGTAGAGCGGCTTTTTGCGAAAGTTTTTTAGCTTAAAATACGCCACGCTCGCGCAAAGTGCGCCAAACGCCGTGACAAGTGCGATCAAAAAAGTCTTAAACCACGAAGTTTGCTTGCTTTTTGGCTCGACTGAAACAAGCGTGTTAAGCCGCATCACATCAATGCTTTCTTTCAAAATTCGGTAGTTTTTGCCTTTGGTTTTGAGGATGACCTCATCCCCATCCGTCACGGCGGATTTGATCTCGTTTTTAGCCAAAAGCTGCTCGTAAGTAGCAAGGTTGATCGGCGCAGGTGTCGCGCGCCAGATGAAGATGATGATCAGCAAAGACAAAATGCCCGCGCAGATGAAGATGATGTTAATTTTAGTAAATTTAGTTTTCAACACTCCAACTAACCGCATAATTTCCGTCCTCCTTTGCTTCAAAGTTGGTTACTTTTACCCATTTTTTACTTAAATTTTCCTCACTTTTGACAAAACATTTGTTGTAAAACTCGTCAAAACCGCTGTAAAACTCGCCGTCTTTTTTCTCAACCAAAACGCTCAAAGCGGTGTTGTTTTGCGCCTGAGTTTGCCTGAAATTTAGGTTTTTTGCCTTGACTAATTCGCAAATTTGATTTAAGCGCTGTTTGCCAATCGTGCCATTTACCGCGCCGAATTTGTTTAGCAACTCTTGCGAGTAAGTGTTTGAACGCGGCGAGAAGATGAAAGCGTGGATGTGCGTGAGTGGAAAGTTTTGCAAATTTTCAACCGCCTCTTGCCAAATTTGCTCGTTCTCTCCGGGGTGGGCGACTATGTAGTCCGTGCCTAGCCCAAAGCCCTCTTGTGCGAGTTTTAAGAAGAGTTTGAGGTCTTCTTTTGTGCGATTTCGCCGCCGCATCAACCTCAGCATCTCCTCGCTTGTGTGTTGCAGGGCGATGTGGAGATGTTTTTCGACAAAATCCTCCTTACAAACCTCCAAAAACGCCTCGTCAATCTGACTTGGCTCAACGCTGCCAAGCCTGACGCGTCTAAGTCCGCGAATTTTTCCTAACTCTTGCAAAAGCGCACCAAGAGAGGGCTTGAAACTGCCGATGTTCGTCCCTGTAAGGACGATTTCGCTAAACCCGTTTGCAACCAGCTCCTTGCTTTGTTTAACGAGCGCGGCAAGCTCAACGCTGCGCGACTCGCCACGCACTTGCGGGATGATGCAGTAAGAGCAGTTGAAGTTGCAGCCCTCTTGAATTTTCAAAAACGCTTTTGTGTGTGAGTCGAAATTCACCGCCGTTTTTTTCTCATTAAATTTGAGTCCGCCAAGTGCGAAAAAGGGGCGGTTTTCTTGCAAAAAGCCTCTTAGTTTGTCTTTGTTTTCTCCGCCCAAAACGCCCCAAACAAGCCGCTCTTTAAAAAGCTCATCTCCTTTGCTGACCGCACCGCATCCTGCTAAAATGGCGCGTTTTTCCTTGCGCGCGATGCGTCTTAGGTAGTTTCTTACATCACTATCTGCCCCATTTGTCACCGTGCAAGAATTCACCACGACAAAGTCCGCCTCTTCTTCACTCGAAGCGATCTCCGCGCTGCTAAAATACGCCCGCAAAAGTTCGGTGTCGTAGATGTTTGTGCGGCAGCCAAAGGTTTTAAAAAAAATCTTCATTTCTAGCCTATTAGTCGATTTTGGGTGCGCTTTTTGGGCGAAACGCCTTCATTTTACTTTCGTCAGTTCGCACGATCATCCCGCTTACAAGCTCGATGCAATACGGCACGGCGGGAAAAACTGGCTCTAAGCACTCTTTGATGGCTTTTGGTTGTCCTGGGAGGTTGATGATGAGGCAGGTTTGGCAAACGCCCGCCGTTTGACGCGACAAGATCGCCGTTGGGACAAATTTCAAACTCTCCGCTCTCATCAACTCGCCAAAGCCGGGCAGAATTTTTTGGCAAACCGCCTGCGTCGCCTCAGGCGTGATGTCGCGTGCGGCTGGTCCAGTCCCGCCTGTGGTGAGGATGAGGTGGCAAGTTTGGCTCAGCTCTTTTAGCGTTTTGGTCGCGACCTCAAACTCATCGGCGATCAACCGATAATCAAATTCGGTTTCGGTCACAACCCATTGGCTTAAAATCTGCTTAATCGCCTCTGCACTCTTGTCTTCATACACCCCAAGACTTGCCCTGTCGCTGAGGGTGACAACTCCTACTTTGAATGTCATTTTTTCTCCTTAAATCCAAGTTAAAGCTAAACAAACGGCGTCAAAAACCGCCTTTTTTAGCCAAAATTTACGAAATTCGCCCAAGCTGATGACTTGAAAGCGAAGTTTTTTTGCCTTTGCAAAGGCGATCGCCCCGCTTGCGATGAGAGCGACACAAACAAAAATCATCACCACCACGCCAAACCTAAACACGCCGCCGACTGCGAGGTTTAAAACGCCGCTAAAAAGCGAGAGCGCGAGGAAGAGATACCACAATGGCAGGAGGTTTCTCACGCGTAGAAAATAACCAAATTCGAATTTGACAGATTTGCACTTGCTAAACACCGCAGCGATCTGCCCCACCCAAAGTAGCACCAACGCGTAAAAAAACGCCAAATGCAAACTTAGGCTTGTGCCCCAAACTTCTAGCGTCGCATTCATCAAATCGTCTTTGAAAAACTCTGTGTTTGTCCGATGAATTTTTGCATATACTCGTCAAAACACATTGCGATGTTACGAATAAGCAGCGTCCCAGTCGGCGTGACTTTGATTTTTTTTTCGCTAATTTCAACAAACTCTTCTAGGCTTTTTAGCGACTCCAATTCTTTTGCAAAATGCGTAAAAAAGTTGGTTTCAAATTCAGCTTCGATCTTGCTAATGTCGAGGCTAAAATTTGCCATCAGACTCATAATCACCGCTTTTCGCAGCCTGTCTTCTTTGGTTAAAAACAGCCCTTTGAAATTTGGCAAAATGCCGTTGTCGATGGCGTTTTCATATTCTTTTAACTCTTTGAAATTTTGCGCGTAGTAGTCCTCGCCTTCGCCGATTGAAGTCAAACCAACACCGATCAAATCCGCCCCGCCTTTTGTCGTGTAACCTTGAAAATTTCGGTGCAGCGAGCCGTTTTTGAGCGCGGCAAAAAGCTCGTCTTGCGGCTTTGCGTAGTGGTCCATTCCGATCATCTCATAACCATTTGAAGTGAAAAAATCCATCGTCATTTTCAGCATTTCAAGCTTGCTTTTTGGCGAAGGCAGCAACGCCTCGTCAAACTTTCGCATAGATTTTTTGATCCACGGCACATGAGCGTAGTTAAAAACCGCAAAGCGATCCACGCCAAGCTTTAACGCAGTTTTAAGCGTCTTTTCAAAGGTTTGTGTAGTTTGCGCCGCAAGCCCGTAGATGAGGTCGCAGTTGATGCTTTTGACGCCGTATTTTCTAGCAAGCCAAACGGCGTTTTGCGTGACTTCAAAGGGCTGAATTCGGTGGATTTGCTTTTGCACCTGCTCGTCAAAGTCTTGCACACCAAAACTCACGCGGTTAAAGCCCCCAGCAGTCAAAACCGCCATCTGCTCCTCAGTCAAAAACCGCGGGTCGATTTCACAGCTGATCTCCGCCATTGGGCTAAAATTTACAAATGTGTCGCGGATTTTAGCGATGATTTTACGCAACAAGGCGGCGCTAAAAAAAGTCGGTGTCCCGCCGCCAAAATGCAGCTGCTCGACTACGCGCGTGCAGTCGAGGTGGCGCGCTAAAATATCCATCTCACGACATAGGAAATCTGCGTAACGCTCCAAATTCTCCTCTTTGCTAGTGTAGATGACATTACAGCCGCAAAAATAACACGCCGAGCGGCAAAACGGCAGGTGAAAATAGAGGCTGAGTGGGCGGTTTTTCGGAGCGTTTTCAAGCCGCGCGAGGTAGTCGTTGTAGCTGAAATTCTCGCTAAATTCAAGCGCGGTTGGGTAGCTTGTGTAGCGCGGTCCGGGTTTTGAATATTTCACAAATTTCTCAAAGTCGATCATTTTTCACCTTTTGTAATCAAATTTGGTTTTGACATTATTTTTTAATCCTCCACGCCTTCGCCCACGCGTTTGCGCTGACTAATTCAAGCAGCTCTGGGTCGTGCCGCTCTAACATAAAGAGCTGGACAAAAAGCGAGTTATACATCGCATCATCAAGCAAGAAAATGCGTCCGTAGTTTTTGAGGTAGATAGCGTAATAACGCGAATTTGGGTTGCCCGCAACCTCAGTTACGGTGTGGCGGTTGTTAGGGTAATCTACCGTGATGAAGCGGTTTAGGTCGTGGATGACTTCGCTGCCTTTGCCCCAAAATTTCGCGTTGTGCGAGCTGACAAAGAAATTGCCGACCTCAAAGACGCCATTTTTTTCGATGATCTGCGTTTGATCGACTATGAACATCCCGCCCCAGTCCTTTCCAGTCATCACATCGCGGCGCGAGAAGGTGAAAACCGTACCCATAATCCTCAGCATACTTTGCGGAATGTAGATGAAAACTTCACGCGTCTTTTGCGGCATTTGCAAATCTTTTTTGCTTAGGGCTTGCTTTAAAAATTCGTCAATGTTTGTGTAGCCGTAGTCGATCGTCATATCAAAAATGTTCGACTCGATCCAGTTTGCAAGCTGCGTTGGCTCGTGGAAGGCTTTTTCGGTGTATTCGACATCAAGCCGCGCCATATTCACGCCTGAGACTTGGTCTCGTGCAAAGACAAAACTAGGCGCAAAATTGTTTGCTCCCGAGTGCTTCGCGCCATCAACCAGCGTTTTTGTGTTGGCAAAAAAGCGAAGCGGATAGCCATAATCCCACCAGCTGACGATGTAATCCTCAGGCGAGGCGACTTTGGCGACATCTTCAATGACGCGAATTTCATTTGGGTGCATCACCGAGCCTGAGCGCCAATTCATCGCGTTTGAGACGAGCGGGTTGAACAGAAAAACGCCGATGCTAGTCGTTAGTACGACGCAAGCACTCGCGGCAAAGTCGCGCTTTTTGACGGCGATGAAGAGGGCGTAAGCTGCTGCGCCTAGGACGCCAAAAAGCAGCGCACTTGACATTATTTTATAAAACCCAACCTCTGTTTTAAAGCCGTAAGTGAGCCAAAATTGGTGCGGCGAGTTGGCGTATTCAAAAACCAAGAAGCCCAAAAGTCCGACAAGCCCGACAAAGCCTGCGGCTTGCAGGGCAGTTTGTGTAAGCGGGCGGTCAAAAATTTGCCAAAACCGAATTTGGTTTGTTGCAAGTGCTGCGAGCGAGGCAACGAGGTAGGCGATGCCGATGGCGATGGCGATGTCGCCATACATAATAAATCGTCCGCCTGCCTTGACTGAGAGCAGCGAGAGGACTAAAAACGGCAAGATGAGCAGTGCGACTGGGCGGCGGATAAAGAGCCACAAGAGTCCTAGCGAGCTTAACGCAAAAAGCGTTGTGCCGCCGAGCCTGTCGATGACATAGCCAAGAGAGACTTTGCCTGCTTCTGCGATGGTGCGATAAACATCAAAAAAGTAAAACGGCAGCGAGTCGATGCTCGTGCGGGTGATGTAGTTTGCGACTCGTCTAAAAACGGTGACGACCGAGTCGCTAAACGAGAGCGAGACGAGCGCAAGTAAGAGTAGGGCTGCTAACGAAAGCGGGCGGAGGCACTCTTCTCGCCGCGCGAAATAAAACGCGAAGAGGGCGAGCAAGATGGCGAAGCGGACGAAGAAGTTGATGTTTGTGATGCTGATGATGGCGAGGATGATGGCGAAGTAAAAGAGCGGATTTTTGCGCTCAAAAACTAGCGTGTAAAGCAAAAAAATGCCGATTTGCGCGGCGCAAATAACGAAACTTTGGTGGTAAAACCAGATGGCGATGAGTCCTGAGAGGGCGATGGCAAAGAGCGAGGCGGTGTCCTTTTTTACGCTGAGCCTGACAAGTCCCCACGCAAAAAACATCGGCAGGGTGATGACTAAAAAGTCGGTGTCGTAGTAGCCGCCCATCGTGCGTGTGAAGTAATAAACCGCGATCGGTGCGAGCAGTGCTGCGAGAAAGGCGAAGGTTTTTGAGCCAAGTTCTCGCGCGAATAAAAATGTTGGGATCGCCAAGCTAGCACCGAAGATCACAGACATTTTTGTGAGGATACTCTCTGCATTTGAGTAGCTCATCAGCTCTTCTTTGCTAACAAAAAAGCCCAAAAAGAAGTTGTAAATGGCGATGAAAAAGTTGGCAATTTTCACGCAAAAGTAGGTCAAAAGTGAAAGCCCTTCATTCACCGGACTTAGGTCGTTTGGTTGGTTTGACGGCGTAAAAAGTCCGCCTTCAAGCAGGTCGCGCGCTCCTTCTGCGAAGTAGTAGCCGTCATTTGTGCTGATCATCACCGCGCCGTTATGCAGCAGCCACCACTGACTTAAAGCCCAATCCACCCAATAAATTCGGCAAAGCATCGCCAAAAATGTCGCCGCACAGATGAGGATTAAGTTAAACAAAAGGTCGTTTTTGCCGCCGTTAAAATTTGTCAAATTCGAATTTGACAAATTTTGCGAGTAGGCAAATCTTGCTTGGTTTAGCGCGTTTTGCTTGTTTGAGTCGGCTTTTTTGCAAAAGAGATTGAAAAATGAGGCAAAAAGCGGTTTTGACTCATTTTTTCGCTTTTGCGTTTGCTCTTGCGCGCTAGCTCTGGCGGTGAAATTTTGCGCCTCGCTGCTGCAAAGCGTGCTTAACTCGTTTGGTTGAGGAGTTTGTTTTTGCGCCGTGTGGCTTAGCTCTTGCGGCGTTTGCGCCTCCGCGTATGACTGGCTTGCGTGGGCGGTTTGAGGCTGGCTTGGCAAATCGTTTTGTGTTTGGCGCGTACTTGGATTTGGCGTTTGGTTTGGCACAAAGGGCTGCTCTTGTTGCATTGCATCGTTTGGTTGCGTGAGTTGTCCTCTTTGGCTGCTAGGCGTCTGGCGTGCCGCCGCACTCGCTTCAACATTTGCCTCAACACCTACCTCAACACTTGCTGCCGTTGCTGCAACACTCGCCGTTTCGCTTTGCGTTTGCTGCCGCCTTTTGCTTAGAGAATATCTATAAACCTGTCCGTTTTGTCCTGCTTCAACCATTTGTCGCCTTTAAGTCTATTTTTTGAGTTTGTAAAGCTTTGCAGTTGCCGTGTAATCCACCAACTCAAAGAGGTTTGTGTCGTACGAGCCAAGCATAAACATCTGCACGAAAGTTGAGGCAAAAACTGGCGCGTTCATAATGTAAATTCTGCCTGTGTCGTAGAGGTAGATGCCGTAAAACTGGCTGTTTGGGTCGCCTTGTTTGACGCTTCTTTCAAATTTTTTGTTCGCCGCGTCAAACTTCATCGAGTAAAATGAATTGAGTTTGATCTGCGTCTCACCCACAAAAAACTCCATCCCATCCACCGAAACAGCGATGTTACTCCCTAAGTTGATCGCGCTTTTGCCAGCCTTTGTCAAAGTCCCTTGTGGGCTTGCTTGGTAGAAGTAAAACTGGTTCATCAAGCTTTCACCACTGACTAAATCCCGCCACGAGAAGAGGGCGATTGTTGCTAGGATGTCGCTAATTCTGTGCGGCAAGTAGAGGTAGATGTCACGCGTTTTTGGTGGTAGTTGCAAGTTTTGGTTGAAAAGATAGCCGTTTAAAAACTTGTTTGCGTCCTGCCTTGCAACGCCGTATGCGTCAAGTGCGCGCGGCAAGTTCGACGGCATTGAGATGATTTGGTCAAACGAGATGTTAGAGTTGTTTTTAAAATACATCTCATTAAACTCAACATCAATCCTCGCCATATTCGCCGCCGCAACTGGCGTGCGCGTGAGGATGTAGCTTACGGCGTAGTTTTGCCAGCCAAAGTGTTTTGCGCCGTCTGTTAGCGTTTTTACATCGGCAAAATACCGCATTGGATAACCCCAGTCCCACCAGCTGATGCAGTAGTCTTCTCGGCTTGCTCTATCTTTGAGGCGGTCTAAAACGACCATTTCGTCTTTTGTCAAAACCGTTGGCGACTTTGACGCATAAACATATGTCAGGTTGATGTTTAAAAATGAGATGACGCACGCTACAACAGCTGCAAAACTCGCCGCCGCCACAACGCTGCTTTGTTTTGCCTTAACCACGCACCACGCAAGAGTTGCGATGATGGCAATGAAGAAAATTGCGGTCACAAAAAGCTCAAAGACGATCTCATTTGGCAGCGAGGCGTTTGGAAAACTAGCTTGAAACAAGCTAAAATCATAATGCCCTCTGAGCCAAGTTACGCCAAATTTCGAGCCAACAAAGCCTTCGTAAATGCAAACTAGCGCAACGACAACCAGCCCCGTAAGCGCGGCAAGTGGCGTGGTTTGGAAGCTGTTTTTGCCTTCGCTTTGCGCATTTAGGGCTAGAATTTGCTCTTTGATGCTCATTTTGTCGTTAAATTCAAATTTGGTTTTGACATTTTGCTTAAAGCTTGTAGCCAGCGAATAAAGCAGGCACACAAGAGTTGCAAACCCAAGCCCAAAACCGACACTTGCAAACATCGCAAAGCGAATTCCCGCTTGAAATGAGATGAGTCCTAAGACAAACGGCGGCAAGAAAAAGAGCACAACGGGGCGTTTGAAGGCGAGGATGAGGTAGCCAACGCACGAGAGTAGGATGATGACTTTGCTGTGGTAGAGGTGGCGAAGCGAGTCTAGAAAACTGACTTTTTGCGCCTCGCTAATCGTCTTTGTGACATCAAAAAAGCTCAACTCAACCGAGAGCTTGTTGTTCGCGTCACCCTTGACGGCGTAGTAAAGTAGTTTGTCGAAGATGATTTGTAAAGTTCCGCCTGCAACCAAAAACACGAGTGCTGTAACGGCTAAAACCGCCACGCCGTAGAGTGAAAAAACCGAATTTGGACGCAAAAACGCAACCACAATGACGATCACAAGAAAGATGAGTTTGACTAAAAACTCAACATCAGCCGAGAGGGCGAGGGCTAGCAAAACCGCTGCGTAAAGGAGGAAGTTTTTGCGATCTTTAAAAAAGACGACCGCAAGTAAGATTAGCGAGCCTGAGATCGTAAAAGAAGAGGTTTGTGGGTGAAACCAAGTTGAAAGCATCGCACTTACGCCAACTAACGCAAGGCTTACTAAATCAGGCTTGTTAAAGACGCGCACAAAGGCGTAACCAACGAGCAGCGGGAAGAAAAGCACGAAGATGTCGGTGTCGTAATAACCGCCGTTTGTTCTAGCAAAGTAAGAGGGGATGAGGCAGACAAAAAGCGAGCTAACCACGCCAAAAAGTGTATTGTTAAACTCTTTTGCGATCAGCATCAACGGCACAACCACAAGCGCACCAAAAAAGACTGGCACATAGACGATCAGCGCTTCAAAACTCACGCCTAAATGTGAGAAAATGGCGGTGTAGATCAAAGCGGTGAATTTTGAAAGCGGTTGAGCGACCGCGCTAAGGTCGTTTGGTTGGTGAAAACCAGCGATCAAATCCCGCGCCCCTTCGGCAAACCAGTAGCCATCATTCGTGTTAATCATCAATTCGCCGTCAAAAACAAACGAATCCACGCCGCCAGCCCACGCAACCCAGTAGCAACGAAGCAGAGCGCAAAACGCATAAACCAGCACAACCCAACCTGCGAAAATCAAATTTGATTTTGACAATATTTTTTCTAAATTCATCTCTTCTCCTGAGTAAATCTAGCCTTGATGGCTCTTAGTTTGTCCAAGGCTATATTTTTTTCATTTTTATCCAAAAGTAGCACAAAACAGCTTAATAAACCAAATATCCCAAAACAAACGCAAAGCAGTCCTAAGCTGAAAAGTCCGCTTTGTTTAAAGAAATTTTCCACCCAGCAAAACAGCCCGCAAAGCCCGAGCAGCACGGCACAGGCGCGAAAAAGTGTCGGGTAGAATGTGGTAAAGCGAAGGCGGAGATTGACCGCGGCGTTGGCGATGTCAAAAAGGGCGAGTCTTGCGGTGAAAAACACGCTGGCGCAAACGGCAAGTTGCATTAAGCCGCCGCCTAGAAGGAGGATGACTAGCTCGCTTATGACAACCAAAACGCACATCGTCAAATTCGCAACAAATGGGCGGCGGAGTTTAGCGGTGTAGGTGTTGAGAGTGATCAAAATTCCGCTTAAAGCAAAGAGGATGATCGGCGTTAGGAAAATGAGCGTGAGGAGGTAAATTTCGTAAATCTCACTTGGCGTTTTAAAGGGCAGCCAGTAGGCAAAAAAGCGCGCTCCAACGCTGATGAAAACGACTGTCACCACGCCGACAAGCGAGGCACAAACCTTCACGCAAAGGCGCAAAAACGCGACTAGTTTTTGAGTCTCGCCCGCTTCATAGAGCTGCAAAATTCGAGGTCCGACTGAGGCGTTGATCGAATTGCTGAGCATTTCAAGTGAGAGTGGGATGACTTTGCTAAGGTAGAGCACGGCGGTTGCGGCTGCTCCAAGAAAGGCGTTGCAAAAAAGCAGCGTAAAAGAGTGCAAAATCAAATTTGGCAAGGCGTTAAAGGCGTTTGCGAGCGAGGATTTGACGATTTTGACGCTTTTGTGGAGGTCAAAACGGCTGAATGCGAGTCTGACTTTAAGGCGCGCGGCGACTAAGTTTAAGGTCAAAAGTGCGGCGAGCTGAAAGAGGGCGGCACTTAGGGCGACATAGTGCATTTGCGGCGTGAAAAAGACAAATGCGATGATGATGAAAGTTGCGTAGCACGAGTAGTAGCAGATGTTTAAAAACGAGACTAAATAAAGCTTGCTGGTGACGAAAATTTTGGTTTGAATTCCGCTGCAAAGCGTGGCGAGGGCAAACTGCGCGGCGTAGAGGATGATGGTGAGTTGAAGGGCGGTTTTGACTCCTTCTTGCGCTCCAAGCCACGAGGCGATGACGCCGCCAAAAGCGAGGCTAAAAAGCACTGCCGCCAAACCAATCACCACGCTAAACGAGACGACTTTGTTGTAAAACTCGCCTGCTTTTTCAAACTCGCCTAAAAAGTAGTTTGACGCGACAAGGCGGGTTGGGACGGCGTTGAAGGCATTGACGGCGAAGATGATTTGATTAGCAAATGAAACCACCAACATCAACAGCCCAAAACTCTCGTCCCCAAGCGACTTTAAGATGAACGGAGTGAGGGCGAAATTTATGCAAATGCTGACAAAATAGCCAAAGATACTAAGCACTAAATTTAACGACACACTCCACCTTTTTTGTTAAACCAAATTTGGTTTTGACAAATTTGCAAAAACCGAATTTGACTACTCTTGCGGTTGCGACTCACCGCTTTTTTCTATGAATTTGCATTTTGGATAGCCGCTACACGCGACAAAAGCCCCGCGTTTGCTCTGCCTTTGAACCAAATCTTTGCCGCATTTTGGGCAGTTGCGTCCGACCTTTTGGGCTTGCGGTTTTGTGCCGTCTTTTTTGATAAATTTGCATTGCGGGTAGTTTCCGCACGCGACAAATTTCCCAAAACGCCCGATTTTCTCAACCAGCTCGCCGCCGCACTCTGGACACGCCTCGCCCGTTTTGGCGTTTTGTGCTGCTGCTTGGTCTTGTTGGATGAATTTGCATTTTGGGTAGTTTCCGCACGCGACAAACTCGCCAAACCTCCCGCCTCGCTTGACCAACTCGCCGCCGCATTTTGGACACTTCTCGCCAGTTGGTTCGTAAATTTTCAAACTCTTAATCGTATGTTCTTTTTCGGCGATTTTCTCGACAAATGGGTAGTAAAACTCAGCCAAAAGCTTCTGCCAGTCCTCTTTGTTTTCCGCTACATCATCCAGCCGCGACTCCATCTTTGAGGTAAAATCACTGCTTACAATGTCTTCAAAATTGCCCTCCAAAACCTCCATTATCTTAAAACTAATCTCCTGCGGGATCAGCACTTTTTTCTCGGTTTTGACATAATCCCTGCTTTGTAAAAGCGAGATTGTAGGCGCATAAGTGCTTGGTCTGCCAATTCCTAAACTTTCGAGCTTTTTGACAAGTCCAGCCTCGCTGTAACGAGTCGGCGGCTCGGTGGTTTTTTGCGCAAAGTCGATGTTTTGAAGCGTCATCTTCTGCCCAACGCTAAGTGCAGGCAAAATCAACTCCTTATCCGCCTCGCCATAAACCTTGTAAAAACCCTCAAAAAGCATCTTCCGCCCCGAAATTTTAAACTCGCCGCTTTTGCTTGTCACGCTGACATTTTGCAACTGACTCACACTCGGCGTCATTTGCGAGGCAAGAAAGCGGTTGTAAATCAGTTCGTAAAGCCGCGCCAAATCCTTGTCTAAGTGCTGCTTTGCGAGCGCAGGCGTGAAGTCCAAATTTGTCGGGCGGATCGCCTCGTGCGCCTCTTGTGCGCCTTTTGACTTAGTTGCGTAGGTGTTTGGCTGTTTTGGTGCGTATTGCTCGCCAAAATTTTGCAAAATCACCTCCAACGCCTTTTTTTGTGCCTCTTGTGCGATGTTTAGCGAGTCGGTTCGCATATATGTAATCGCCCCGCTAAAACCCGCGTGTGTTTGCACGCCTTCGTAAAGCGTCTGCGCCAACATCATCGTCTTTTTCGGACTAAAACCAAGTCGGTTGCTCGCACTTTGTTGTAAAGTCGAGGTCATAAACGGCGGTTGCGGCGAGGTTTTTCGCTCTTTGATCTCGATGTTTGTGATACTAAATTCTTCGTTTGCAAAGCGATCCTTGATCTTCTGCGCCATCTCCTGCGTTTTGATCGAGAGTTTTTCGATCTTGTTGCCTTCAAATTCGACTAGCTCGGCGTTTAAGTCCTTGACAAAAACGCTCGCGATGACAAAGTAATCCTCTGGCACAAAGGCGTTAATCTCTCTTTCTTTATCCACCAAAATTTTCAACGCTGCACTTTGAACGCGCCCTGCGCTCAGCCCTTTTTGCACCTTTTTGTTAAGTAGCGGCGAGAGTTTGTAGCCGACAATGCGGTCAAGCAGCCTTCTTGCTTGTTGCGCATTGACGCTGTTCATATCCAGCTTTCTAGGCGTGGCAAGGGCGTTTGAAATGGCGCTTTTGGTGATCTCGTGAAAGACGATTCTAGGCAGGCTGAGCGGCTCTTTGCCAATGGCGGTGGCGATGTGGTAGGCGATCGCCTCTCCTTCGCGGTCTTCATCGGTCGCAAGGTAGATCGTCCCTGCCTTTTTCGCCTCAGCTTTGATCTGCTTGACGATGGCGGTGTGGTCGCTGCTGACGCGGTATTCTGGCGTGAAGTTTTCGCCTTCGATGTTGATCCCAAACTTGCTTTTTGGTAGGTCACGAATGTGTCCTTTGCTGGCGATCACCGTGTAGTTTTTGCCTAAAAACTGCCCGATCGTCTTTGCTTTGGCTGGTGACTCTACTATAATTAAATCTGACATTTTCGCCCCTTTTTAAGAATGCAAAAAAATGGTAATTGTAACTAAGTTTTCTAAAATTTAGCAAAAACCAAATTTGATTTTGACAATTTGCGTTAAAAAGGACAATTTTTTGTAAAAAAAATATTTATTTTTCATTAAAAACCTTGATTTTTTGCGATTATTTCGCTAAAATTAAGCCACTTACTTCATTCTAAGGAGAGAAAATGACAAAAAACGAGTTTGTCGGACTAGTTGCTAGCAAAACGGGCGTTACGAAGAAAGATAGCGAGGCGGTTTTGAACGCTACTTTGGAGCAAATCAAAGAGCTTTTGGCTAAGGGCGATAGCGTAGCTTTTGTTGGCTTTGGCACATTTAGCGTTGCGACAAGGGCTGAGCGTGAGGCGCGCGTTCCAAGCACTGGTGCGGTGATCAAAGTCCCAGCTAAAAAGAGTGTTAAATTTAAAGTAGGTAAAACCTTAAAAGACGCAGTTGCGGGCGCTTAATTTTTCCTCTCTTTAACTTTGAAAAGCTCCGTTTCGGCGGGGCTTTTTTTTGCAAAAATTTCTTACTATAATTTAATAGCGGCAAAGAGGTGGAGATGAGTGAAGTTGTTTTAAAAATGCGTGTGGATAAATTCCTAAACGCGGTGAATATCACAAAACGCCGCGCGATCAGCGAGGATATGTGCAAAAGTGGCGTGGTGAGCGTCAATGGCGTTGTAGCAAAGCCTTCGCGCGAGGTGAAGGTCGCAGATGAAATCAGCATCGCCTTTTTAAAAGGGGTGCAAAAATGGCGAGTTTTAGCCATCCCGCAGAGTAAAAATGTCCCAAAAAACTGCCAAAATGAGTTTGTGAGTTTGGTAGAGTAGGAGGCAAAAATGCTTGCGACACAGCTTCGTCCGCAACGGCTTGATGAGATCGTTTCACAGCAGCAAATCGTCTCGGCGTTTGCGCATTTTGTGCAAAAACAGCAGATCCCGCATAGCCTTTTTTTCGGTCCAGCAGGGACGGGAAAAACCACGCTCGCAAAGGTCGTTGCAAAGGAGATGAACTACGAATTTTACGAGTTTGACGGCGCGAATTTCAAAACTGAGGAGTTGCGTAAAATTCTCAACTCATTTGCCTCAAATTCGCTCTACAAACCGCTCATTTTTATTGACGAGTTTCACAGGCTTTCTAAAACTCAGCAAGAGAGCCTGCTCATCCCGATGGAAAACTCTGTTTGCGTGGTCTTTGGCGCGACTACTGAAAACCCAAAATTCATCGTCAGCAGCGGCATTCGGTCGAGGATGTTGCTTTTTGAGTTTAAGGCTTTGACTTCGCAGGACTTGGCTGAGTTGTTAGAAAAAATTCGTGCTAAAATCAAATTTGAAATTCACGAGGACGCAAAAGACTACCTACTTTCAAGCAGCGGCGGGGATGCGAGGGCGATGATCACGCTTTTGCAATACGCGCTTTTAAGCTCAAACGAGGTGAGTTTGCAGGCGTTGAAGGTGCTAAGAAGCACGGCGTTTAGCGAAGGAGCGGAAAATAGCGACACGCATTATGAGCTGATCTCAGCACTCATTAAATCCTTGCGTGGGAGTGATGTGGATGCTGCTCTTTACTACCTTGCGAGGCTGATTTTTGCGGGGCAGGACGCGGCGTTTTTGGCAAGAAGGCTGGTCATTTTCGCAAGCGAAGACATCGGCAACGCAAACCCAAACGCGCTAAACCTCGCCACTTCGGCGTTAAGCGCAGTGAGCTTCATCGGCTATCCAGAAGCAAGGATCGTCCTCGCCCAAGCGGTGGTTTATCTCGCCGCTTCGCCAAAGTCAAATTCCTCTTACAAGGCGATCAACGCCACGCTTGACTTTGTCAGTAAAAACCAAGCTTTTAGCGTCCCGCGTCATTTGGTGAATACCGCTGCTGAAAAGAAAAACTACCTTTATCCGCACGATTTTGGCGGTTGGGTGAAGCAGGACTACTTGCCACAGCAGATCGCTCAAATGCGGTTTTACGAGAGCGGGAAAATCGGCTTTGAAAAGACACTTGACGAGTGGTTGTTGAAGTTAAAAAACAGCCAAAAAGCGTAAAAAGAAAATGTCAAAACCGAATTTGAATGCCAGAGGGCAAAACTAAACTAAAAATCAGCTTATTTTAATAAAATTGCCAAAAACCACAAGGATGAAATTTGCAGATTGAGACTAAAATAGCACACTTTGACAGCTCGCTTCACCTCGAAAGCGGACGGATTTTACGCGAATTTGACCTAGCTTACGAGACTTACGGCAAGCTCAATGAGGCAAAAGACAATGTCGTTGTCATCTGCCACGCACTAACAGGCAGCCACCACGCAGCAGGGGTTTATCCAGGTGAGGTGAAGGCTGGTTGGTGGGATGGGCTTATTGGTGATGGTAAGGCGATCGACACGCGTAAATATTTCGTCATTTGCACGAACATTTTAGGCAGCTCGTTTGGCTCTACTTCGCCGTTATCAGTTGAGCCCGGAACAAACAGAGAGTATCGCCTCCGCTTTCCAGTCGTTGTCATAAGCGATGTTGTCCGCGCGCAAATGCGGCTTTTTGAACGACTTGGAATTAGCAGCGTAAGAGCAGTTGTCGGCGGAAGTTTGGGCGGGATGCAAGCGCTTTGTTATGCGATCGAGCACCCAGACTTTGCGCGCAAGATCGCCGTTTTAGCCTCGACCTACGCAACGCCTGCGTGGGCAATCGCGTTTAACAAAATCGCCGTTAGCGCCATCTTGTCCGACCCAGCGTTTAAGGGCGGTTACTACGACCCAGCTGAGATTCGAGAAAACGGGCTTAGCGGAATGGCGATCGGGCGGATGGCAGGGCACATTAGCTTCCTTAGTCCTTCGTCAATGCAGGCGAAATTTGGGCGAAACTACTGCCAAACAGACGGGCTTTACGAGCTTTTGGGGCGTTATGAGGTGGATAGATATCTTGATTACAACGGCTTTAACTTTTCAACTCGCTTCGACCCGCTAAGCTACCTCTACATCGTGAAGATGATGAACAACTTTGACGCGACAAGGCATTACGGGAGCGATGTTTTGCGGCGCGTGAAGGCGGATTTGTTTCTTGCAAGCTTTAAGAGTGATATGCTTTTTCCGCCAACGGCGATGGACGAGATGGCGGATGAGCTGGTGAGGTTTGGCAAAAAGGTGCATTACGAAAGGGTTGATAGCGACTACGGGCACGATGCGTTTTTAGTCGAGGTTGGCAAGTTTGCTAAGCCGTTTTGCGAGTGGTTGGAAAATTGAAATTAACTGAAAGGATGGAGATGGTTGAGTTAAATGAAGTGTCAAATTTGACAAACGCGGGCGAGGTGAGTTTTGAGGAGAAACTAAGTAAAATCCAAAACCTGCTTCAACGGCTAAATGACGAAAATCTCAAACTCGAAGACAGCGTGAAGCTCTATAAAGAAGGAATGGAGCTGATCAAAGAGGCGAAGGAGATTTTGGATCGGGCGAAAGTGGCGATTGATATGGTTGATGTTTCGTTTTAGATGCCAAAACCAAATTTGGTTTTGGCGGCTTGCTTTTTACCCAAAATTGGCTGAAAAATTTGGCGTTTTTGCGAATTTTTTAGGCGTTTTGAGCTTTTTTATTACATTTTTCTACAACAAATTTTGTCAAAATCAAATTTGAATGTCAAATTCGGTTTTGACAAAATTTTGCGCTCTTTACGCAGTTTGTAAAACTTAAACGACAATTAAACTCTTAATATAAAAAAATAATTTAAATTAATTTTGACCTTCCTCAATTTTTAAAAATTATCTTTTTGTTAAAATTTCGTTTGGGATTGCCTTTTGGCAAGAAGATGATTTAAAGGAGCAGGGGATGGATAGACGAGAATTTATCAAAGCAGCAGCAGCAAGCTCAGCCTGTGCGGCAGCGTCAATCGCAGTGCCTAGCACACTTCAAGCGGCGGCAAAAGAGGCAGAGTCGCAGTGGAGATGGGACAAGGCGTGTTGCCGTTTTTGCGGGACTGGGTGTGGGATTATGGTGGCGACAAAAGACGGGCGGATAGTCGCGACAAAGGGCGACCCGCTAGCACCAGTTAATCGCGGTTTGAACTGCATCAAGGGCTACTTTAACGCCAAAATTCTCTACGGCGAAGACCGCTTGACAAAGCCGCTTTTGCGGGTGAATGAAAAGGGCGAGTTTGACAAAAACGGCAAGTTTAAAGAGGTGAGTTGGAAAGAGGCGTTTGATGTGATGGAGCAGAAATTCCGCGAAGCTTACGCGCAAAAAGGACCGACTGGCATCGGCGTTTTTGGCAGCGGGCAATACACGATCCAAGAGGGTTACGCGGCGGTGAAGCTCATCAAAGGTGGCTTTCGCTCGCACAACATCGACCCAAACGCGCGGCATTGTATGGCAAGTGCGGTGGTCGGGTTTATGAGCGTCTTTGGCATAGACGAGCCAGCGGGGTGTTATGACGACATCGAGCTTACCGATACGATCGTTACTTGGGGGGCGAATATGGCGGAGATGCACCCTGTTTTGTGGTCGCGCGTAAATGACAGAAAGCTCAACGACCCTGAAAATGTCAAGGTGGTAAATCTTTCAACCTACTCAAACCGCACTTCAAACATTGCAGACTTTGAGATCATCTTCCGTCCGCAAACTGATCTTCTCATTTGGAACTACATCGCACAAGAGATCATCCGCCAAAAGGCGTGGGACGAGGATTTTATCCGCGAAAACTGCGTCTTTACCGCAGGGACTGCAAACATCGGCTACGGGATGCGTGAGAATGTCGATCACCCAAAATACAAAGAGAGTGAAAAGGACACCGCACGAAGGCAAAAGGAGTTTAAAGTCAGTGCGATGGAGGGACAAACGCTTGCGTATATGGGCTACAAACGCGGCGAGGTTGTGCAAAACGACTCGTCAAAAGCAGGCGCACATTGGGTGATTAGTTTTGAGGAGTTTAAAAAGCAGATCTCGCTTTACACGCTTGACTTTGTCGCGCCGTATGCAAAAGGAGACGAGAAAGAGGACTTGGAGGAGTTTAAGAAAAAACTTCAAACTCTTGCAAACCTCTACATCCAAAAAGGGCGCAAAGTTGTCAGTTTTTGGACGATGGGGCAAAACCAGCACACGCGCGGAACTTGGGTGAATCAGCAAAGTTATATGGTGCATATGTTGCTTGGCAAGCAGTCAAAGCCCGGTGACGGAGCGTTTAGCCTAACGGGGCAACCAAGTGCGTGCGGGACTGCGCGTGAGGTCGGCACTTTTAGCCACCGCTTGCCAGCGGATATGGTCGTGGTGAATGAAAAACATAGGCAGATCACCGAAAAAATCTGGAAGCTTCCTGCAAAGACGATCAACCCTGTAAATGGCGCGCCGTATATGAAAATCTTGCGTGACTTAGAAGACGGCGCGATCAAATGGGCGTGGGTGCAAGTAAATAACCCGTGGCACAACTCAGCAAACGCGAACCACTGGATCAAAGCAGCAAGGCAGATGGATAATTTTATCGTGGTGAGTGATGTTTATCCGGGGATTAGCGCGAAGGTGGCGGATTTGATCTTGCCTTCGGCGATGATTTACGAAAAGTGGGGCGCGTATGGAAACGCTGAGAGGCGAACGCAACATTGGAGGCAGCAGGTTTTGCCTGTTGGCGAGGCTATGAGCGACACTTGGCAGATCTGCGAGTTTGCAAAGAGGTTTAAGGTTAAAGACTTTTGGGGCGAGGTTAAGGTAAATGACAAGGTGACTTTGCCAAGCGTGTTGCAAGAGGCGGAGGCGATGGGTTACACGCCTGAGACCTCGCTTTACGAAGTGCTTTTTGCAAACGAGGAGGCAAAGAGTTTTGGGGTGGATGACGCGGTGATCGCTGGGTTTGACAACTCTGAAATTTTTGGCGACTCACGCGGCGTGAGGGGCAGTGACGGCGAGGTGTTTAAGGGTTATGGCTTCTTCTTGCAAAAATACCTTTGGGAGGAATACCGTAAATTCGGTTTAGGACACGCACACGACTTAGCTGACTTTGACACTTACCACCGCGTTAGAGGGCTTAGGTGGCCAGTTGTGAATAACAAAGAGACGCTTTGGCGGTTTAACGCTGACTACGACCCTTACGCGGCGATGGCGCGAGAGGGAAAGAAGATCAGCTTTTACGGAAATGCGAACGCAGCGTTGCCGCAAGGCGTGGCGCAAAAGGTCACAGACGCGCAAAATAAAGTCAAGCTTGACCACCGCGCGAAGATCTTCTTCCGTCCGTATATGGAGCCAGCGGAGAGTCCAAGCGGTGAGTATCCGTTTTGGCTTTGCACGGGGCGCGTGTTGGAGCATTGGCACACAGGGACGATGACGATGCGTGTGCCTGAGCTTTACCGCGCTGTGCCTGAGGCGCTTTGTTATATGAACGAAGAGGATGCAGCGGCACAAGGCATTTTGCAAAATGATGTCGTTTGGGTCGAGTCAAGGCGTGGCAAAGTTAAGGCAAGGGTGGATTTGCGTGGGCGAAACAAGCCACCTGTTGGGTTGGTTTATGTGCCGTTTTTTGACGAAAATGTCTATATCAACAAAGTTTGTCTAGACGCTACTTGTCCGCTTTCTGGTGAGACGGATTTTAAAAAATGCGCGGTTAAGATCTACAAAGCCTAAGAGGCGTGAGGTTCGAAGATGCAAAGACGAGATGCGATTAAAACTGGTGTTTGCTTGGCGGCGATGGTTGCGGGCGGTGGGCTAGCTTTTAGTCTCAAAGCCGCTGCCACACCGCTTGCAAAACTGCGACCGCCGGGTGCAGCGCGGGACTTTGAGGCAAAGTGTCTTCGCTGCGGTTTGTGCGTTGAGGCGTGTCCGTTTCAGACGCTGAGGTTGGCGAATTTCAAGGACGCAGGAGTTGAGAATGGCACGCCGTTTTTCACGCCAAGAAAGACGCCGTGTTATATGTGTAGCGACATCCCTTGTGTGACAGCGTGTCCGAGTGACGCGCTAAATTCGAATTTGGTTAGCAGCAACGGCGCGCTTGACATCTTCAAAGCCAAAATGGGGATCGCGGTGGTGGATACGCAGTTTTGTTTGGCTTACAACGGCTTGCAGTGTGACGCCTGTTACCGCGCCTGTCCTGTGATCGACAAGGCGTTGGTGTTGGAGGTTAAGCGCAACGAGCGCACGGGCAAACACGCGATGTTGCTGCCGGTGGTGAATGGCGAGTTTTGCACTGGTTGTGGCAAGTGCGAGCGGGCGTGTGTGACACAAAAAGCGACTATCACCGTTGTGCCGCGAAGCCTCGTTGTCGGTAAGATCGGCGAGCATTATGTAAGAGGTTGGGTGAGCGAAGACGAAGAGAAGCTCAAAACCCGCCAAGCTCCGCAAATTCGCAACGAAAAGGCGGTTGAGAGGTTGAACGAAGGGGTGGATTATGACTAAGTTTTTGAAAACTCACCGCTTTACGATCGCGCGGAGATTTACGCAGGTTTTAACGCTTTGTCTTTTTGTGGCGGGAAATGTCTTTGGCGTGAAGATTTTACAAGGAAATCTCAGCAGCTCAGAGCTTTTTGGCGTGACGCTAAGCGACCCGCTTGCGGTGGCTCAACTGCTCTTAGCAGGCGGGATGATCGGCGTTGTGGGCTTGCTTGGCGCGGCGTTTGTCTTAGCCTTTTACGCACTCATTGCCCCACGCGCCTTTTGCGGTTGGGTCTGTCCGGTTAATCTCGTAACAGACGCTGCGAATTTTGTCAAAATCAAATTTGGTTTTAACAAAAGTTTCATCACCCTTCCGCACTCGTTTAGTTACGCGTTTTTGGCTCTGAGCCTCGTTTGCAGCGCGCTTTTTAGTCTGCCAGTTTGGGAGAGTGTGAGCTTTGTCGGCGCGCTGACAAGGGAGGCGGTTGTTCTTAGCGGCGAGGCGGTTGTTGTCGGGTTGATCCTCTTTGCGTTTGAGTTTGTCGCCGCCAAACGCACCGTCTGTGGCAGGCTTTGTCCGCTCGGAGCGTTTTGGACGCTTGTGAGTCGGTTTAGCCTTTTGCGGGTTGGCTACTTGCTTGATAAATGCAGCCATTGCGGGCGTTGTGTGCAGGTTTGCCCTCACGAAAGTGCGCTGAAAATGGTCGGCAAAAATGACGCTTTTGTGACAAGCGAATGCGTCAGCTGCGGGCGTTGCGTGCAGGTTTGCGAGGATGAGGCACTTAAATTTGATCTAGTCATTTTGGCTAAAAAGCATTCTAAAAATTAGGAGAGATTATGAAAAAATTGGTGATTTTTTTGGCGATTGCCGCCATTTTTACAGGGTGTGAGGACTACAAAAGTTTCAAAAAAGAGGCAAAAAGCCCTGCTGTGACTAAGGAGGACCGAGAGATCGGCTTGCGTAAAAACGCCCTTGAAGAGGAGAATTTCGAGTTTAGCAACATCACCTTTTCGCAAAAAGCTCCCGGCGAAGCTGAGCTTTTCAACCGCAGTTTTGAAAACGCTCCACCGCTCATCCCGCACAGCCTCGAAGACTTGCTGCCGATCACCGCTGAAAACAATATCTGCCTAAGCTGTCATATGCCTGAGTTTGCGGCGGATGTGAATGCGACCGCCATCCCGCAGAGCCATTTGGTGGATTTGCGAAAAGAGGTTGGCGAAAAGGGGCGCGACTTGGGCGGAGCGTTGGCACAGGCGAGGTTTGAGTGCGTGCAATGCCACATCGAACAAAGCGACGCAAAGCCGCTTGTGAAAAACAGCTTCAAGGCAGATTTCAGAGAGGCAAACGGGATGAAACGCTCGAATTTGCTTGAAATTTTAAACCAAGGCGCAAACAGCAGTTTTTAGTTTAGCAGGAGGGCAGGGTGAGAAAGTTTGCGGTGATTGTGTGTTTAGTGATGCTTGCGTTTGGCAAAGATGTGCAAATCAAATTTGATTTGCACCGCCAAGTTGTAAGCACAACGCTTGACGGCGGGCGTGTTTTGCTCGGTTTGCAAGGCGGGTTGCTTGCAAATTTTGAGCTAAAAACCGCCGCTTTTTCGCCGCCAACGCAACTTTGTCGTTCGCAAGAAGCTAGCGTTTTGAGCCTGCATTCAAACGCAAACGCCACAGCTGCGTTGTGCGGAAGGCGAGATGGGGAGTATGAAATCGTGCTTTTACGCGGCGAGAAAACCCGCCGTTTTGCGGTGGATGAGGCGAGTTTTTCGCAACTTCAACTTGACGCAAACAGCGGTTTTGACCCGCGAGTGAAGGCAAAAACTCACGCCGCAAACGCTAGACTTTTGCGCGAAGTTTTTGTGCTTGACGAGGCAAGAGTTTTGCTTGTTACGCTTGGAAGCGAGATTTACGAATTTGACACGGCGTTAGAAAAGGTCACAGCGGCGTTTAAGTTTTCAAACTATGGCTGGCAAGACGCGGATTTTGAGCCACAAAGCGGCGTTTTTGTGCTGGCAAATGAAAGCGGCGTGGTGTTTTTTTACGATGTTTTTGAGAAAAAATTGCTTTGCCAAAAGTCGCTTCACACCGACTTGATCTACCAAGTTGCGTTTAAAAACGGCGTGTTTTTAAGCGGCTCAGCTCAGAGAAACGCCAAATTTTCGCCTCACTTTAACCCAAAAAAGAGTTGCGAGGCAGAATTTAGAGAGTTTAAGAGCGATTTTAGCGTTTATGCAGTTGGCGTTAGTAGAGACGGTGAGGCGGCGTTTAGCACGAAAAACGGGCTAGTTTGGGTCAGCAAAAACGGCGTTGAGAAGGCCGAATTTTCTAGCTCGCCGACTCTTTTTTTGGACTTTTACGAGGGTAGTTTGGTCGCTGTGACACGCGGCGGCGGGATTTTTCTTTGGGAGGCAAAATGACGATTTCAAGCGTGGTGATCAAAACCAATTCGCCGCAACACACAAGCGGCGTTGTGAGTTTGGTTGGCGAGTTTGGCGAGTGCGAAGTCGTGGCGTATGAGGCTGATCGGGTGGTCGCTCTCATCGAAGCGCCCGACACGCAGCGGCAAGTCGAGGTTTTTAAGGCGTTGCAAAATTTAAGCGGCGTGCGGGATGTGGCGTTGATTTACGACTACAAGGATCTCTCGCAAGAAGCCGCCGCAGTCGAGAGCGCAGACGCGGCAAAGGCGGTGAGGGAGATCGATCAGACGCCTGCTGAGTCGGTTAGATACAACGGAAATCCAAAGGTCTAGTGCCTTGCTTTAACGCAAAATGTTAAAGTCAAATTTGGTTTTGACATTTTGCTTACTTCATTTTTCTTTAAGCCAAAAGATTTACAATTGCGGTTGAGAGTGCGAGGATTTTTATGCAAGTTATGACGAAAAATTCCCGCAAAACAGAGGTGGGGCGATGAGTTTATGGCTGTTTGCGTTGCTGTTTTGGACGATGAGTTTCACGCCCGGACCGAATATGCTTTTGGCGATGAGTTTTGGGCTGAGTGTCGGCTTGTGGCGGGCGTTGCCGCTGGTTTTTGGCGCGGTTTGCGGGCTTGTTTTTGTGGTGGTTGTGTGTGGCATTGGAGTCGGCGCGGTTTTTGTGGCAAATGAGCTTGTGTTTAGTATCTTTATGTGCGGTTGCGCGGCTTACCTGCTTTTTTGGCGACAAAAATGTGGAAAAATACCAAAAACAGCGACCTTACAACGCAAAAAACCAGCCAAAAACTCACCGCACTTTTCATCTACGGCTTCACAAGTTGCGTCACAAACCCAAAATGCTGGGCGGCTTTTGTCGCGCTTTTGCCGCCGTTTTTGGACAAAACCGACCCGCTAAACGCAAAATTCGCGCTCATTGTCGCCTTAGTTGTCGGCATCGAGTTTGTGGATATGTGCGTTTATGCGCTTGGCGGCGTGGCGTTGCGCAGAATTTTGGCGACTCGCGTGGCGTTGTTGCAGCGGCTTGGGGCGGGGCTAGTTTTTCTTGTCGGGGTGTTGATCTTGTTTGGTGTGTTTTGGGCGTGAGTTTGCCTGTTTGGTTAAACGAAAATGTTAAAACCAAATTTGAATTTGACGATTTACGCGGCGACTTTGAAAGCAAATTTGAGCTTGACAATTTTAAAAACTTTGACTTAAACCAAATTAAATTTAACTTTTCAGAAGTTGTGACGCGGCGTGAGAAGCTAGCCCTCACGCCTTGAAGCAGGTTGCAAAGAGTTATAAACGAGGTCCGACTTTTGCGAATTCCTCGCCCTCTTTGCCATATCTTGCGAAGTTTTCGATGAACATTTTTGCGAGCTTGTCTCTTGCGGCTTGAAATTCCGCTGCGTCCGCCCAAGTGTTTTGCGGGTTTAAAAGTCTAGTTTCAACGCCGTTTAGCTCTTTTGGGATGGCTAGGTTAAACTTCTCAAAGTTTTCAAATTCGCATTTTTTGATGCTGCCGTCTAAAATGGCGTTGATGCAAGTTCTTGTGGCTTTGATACTCATCCTTTTGCCAACGCCGTACGCTCCGCCGCTCCAACCAGTATTGACAAGATAAACGCTGACATTGTGTTGGTCGATTTTCTGCATCAAAAGTTTCGCATATACTGACGGATGCAGCGGCATAAATGGCTCTCCAAAGCAGGCTGAAAAGGTCGCCACTGGCTCGGTGATCCCTCGCTCTGTGCCTGCGACTTTTGCGGTGTAGCCGCTCAAAAAGTAGTAAGCTGCTTGCTCTTTTGTTAGTTTGCTAACTGGCGGTAAAACACCAAACGCGTCCGCGCTTAGGAAGATGATGTTTTGTGGGTGTGGCGCGCGAAGGTCACTTTTGTGGTTGGCGATATGCTCGATCGGGTAGCTAACGCGCGTGTTTTCAGTCTTGCTGCCATCATCGTAATCCACACTTGCGTCCGCTCGTAAAACGACATTTTCAAGCAGCGCGTCACGCTTGATCGCGCCGTAAATTTCAGGCTCGTTTTCCGCTTTTAGGTTGATGCATTTTGCGTAGCAGCCGCCTTCAAAGTTGAAAATTCCCTCATCGTCCCAGCCGTGCTCGTCGTCTCCAATGAGTGCGCGGTTTGCGTCTGTGCTAAGCGTGGTTTTGCCCGTGCCGCTAAGCCCAAAGAAAAGCGCGCTGTCGCCGTTTGCGCCGACATTTGCCGAGCAGTGCATCGAGAGCTTTCCAGCTAGCGGCAACCAGTAGTTCATCATCGAAAAAATCCCTTTTTTCATCTCGCCGCCATACCAAGTCCCGCCGATGATCGCAATGTTGTCTTCAACGCTAAAAACCACGAAAACTTCGCTGTTTAAGCCGTCTTTTTCAAACTCGTCATCCACGCATTTGCACGCGTTATACACAACAAAGTCTGGCTCAAAACCAACCAACTCCTCAGCCCTTGGGCGGATGAACATATTTTTCACAAAATGCGCTTGCCACGCAACTTCGGTGACAAACCTCACCGCTTTGCGTGAGGTCGGACTCGCCCCGCAAAATGCGTCTTGGATGTAGATGTTTTTGTTTGAAAGTTGAGTTTTTGCTTTGAGTAAAAGTTTGTCGAAAATCGCCTTGTCGATTGGGCGATTAACCTTGCCCCACGAGATGAATTTCTGGCTTGGGTCGGCTTTGACGAAATATTTATCCTTCGGGCTTCTGCCCGTGAAAATCCCCGTATCCACCGCGAAAGTCCCGTTTTGCGTCACAGCGCCCTCTTTGTTTGCCACTTCGTGTTTAAAAAGGTCTTCATAACTAAGGTTATAAAAAATCTCTTTTATCCCACTAAGTCCTAACTTTTCTAAATTTGCAACTTGCATTGCCTCTCCTTTTGATATGTTTTGGCGATTTTAGCACTTCTTGGCTTAAAAGGCAGTTTAATTTGCAAGTTGATAACGCTTTGCAATTTGTCAAATTTGAATTTGATAAATTTTTAAACTGCCGCCACGCAAACGCCGTAATTACGCAAACTTAGAATGTCTCTTGTGGGTTGTTTTCGCCGCCAGTCCATTTCAAATTCGTCCCGCCTAGCAGGTGAAAATGCAGATGCATTACCTCTTGCCCGCTGTTTTCGCCGCAGTTGGTGAGCAGTCGGTAGCCTGTTTTATCCACGCCAACGGCGATCGCGACTTGTTGGATGAACTCCGTCATCGCTCCCATTTGGCTTGCTGGGAAGGTTTGGAAGTTTTCAAAGTGCGCTTTTGGGATGATTAGAATGTGGATCGGAGCTTTTGGGTTGATGTCGTGAAAGGCTAGAAAATCGTCATTTTCTAGCACTTTGTTTGCCGGAATTTCGCCTGATACGATTTTGTCAAAAATACACATAATCTCTCCTTTTATGAAACTTGTTACTCAAAATTACCAAATAAAAACTTTAAAGTTAATAAACTTCTAACATTACTTTTTGCGCACTTTTACGAAGTAATACCAAAGGCTGAGAACTCCGACAAAGGCGAGCAGCGCAAGCGTGATGAGGTGGAGATATTCGGTGATTAGCTCCTCGTTTTCGCCGATGTAGTAGCCAAGAGCAAGTAAAATCGCAACCCAAATTCCAGCCCCCAAACTTGTGTAAATGCAAAATTTTCCTAAATGCATTTTCGCAAGTCCAGCGGGGAGGCTGATGTATTGGCGAATGCCGGGGATGAGGCGGCAGTTGAAGGTTGAAATTTCGCCGTATTTGTCAAAAAAGGCTTCGAATTTCGCCATTTTTTCATCCGTAATGCCGACATATCTGCCGTATTTGCTGATGAAAGCTCGCCCAAAAAAGAGACAGAGGTAGTAGTTAAAAAGTGCGCCTGCTAAGCTCCCGCCAACGCCCGCAGCAAAGGCAAAAAGCAGACTCATCTCGCCTTTAAAAACAAGGTAACCAGCAGGGATCATCACCACTTCGCTTGGAAACGGAAAAAAGCTGCTTTCTAAAAACATCAACGCAAAAACGCCAAAATAACCCCAGTCATTCACGGTTTGGACTAAAAAATTGACAATTTCGTTTAACATAAAACCTCCAAAATCAAATTTGACTACTCGACATTTTTAGACATCATCACCGCGATGACCTTTGTGTTTGGGTTTGAGGCGAGGGCGATTTTCAAGCTCATCGTCAGCGGCACCGCCAAAAACATCCCGCCAACGCCAAGCACAAGCCCCCAAAAAAGTAGGCTCAAAATGACAACGATGATCGATAAGTCAAGCCCGTCTCCAAGGAATTTTGGTTCGATGAAGTTGCCGATGGCGATGTTGATGACGAGATATAAAACGCAGATTAACAATGTCGTTTGAATGTCGAGTGTGACGAGGCTGACGAAAATGGCTGGGATGGCGGCGATGATCGAGCCGAAGGTCGGAATGTAGTTTAACACAAACGCGACAATCCCCCAAAGCGCGGCGTAAGGCAGGTTCAAAAACGACAAAACTGCAAAAAGTAGCACGCCCGTTGCGACAGAGGAGATTGTTTTGATTATTAAATAATGCTTTAAGTCGGTTGTGAATTTTTTGATGATTTCAAGAGTTTGCGGGCGAGTTTTGGCGAGGTAGAGCGCTTTTTTGCGAAAAAGTTGCGACTCAGTGAGCATAAAAATCGTCAGCAAAAAGACCAAAAACGAGTTGGTGATGATCGAGCTGGTTTGTTTTAAAAGCGAGGTTGTGACATTTAGCATTTTGTTTAAATCCACCACATTTAGCAGCGACAAGTCGATGTGAATTTGCGAGAAACTGCCGACCCACGCGTTGAATTTCGCAAGCGTTTGGACGAACTTTTCTTGGTATTGTGGGATGTCGCCTGCAAAGCTCACCGCGGCGTTATAAACCAGCGAGAAAAAGCCGTACATTACCGCCAAAAACGCAAGTGTCAGCAGGACAAACGAGATGACGCGGTTGATGTGGTATTTGGCAAGAAGCGAGATGAGCGGTGAGATTAAAATCGCGGTAAAAACAGCGAGCAAAAGCGGGATCAACACAGACGAGATGAAGTGCAGAGCGACCGAAACTACGGTAACGCAAGCAGTTGCAACGAGCCAGTTGATGCTTTGTGACCTTCTCATTTAACGCCTTTTGAGTAAAAGCTTGATTTTACAAAAAAAATGTTGAAAAATAGCTAAACAAAGCCATTTGCGCGAATTTGTCAAAATCAAATTTGGTTTTGACAAATTCTTTGGGTGGCGGTTTTTGGGTAAAATGAGTATTTTCCGCCCGCCTTGTTTGAAAAATGTGAAATTTTTACACACCATTTTTATTGGTAAAAAATTAACTTAGAAATTTTGCAAATTTTAAGATTTGCGTTGTGGTTTTGACTGATTTTGGCGCGCGAATTTTTGCTTTGTTTGAGGGTTTGGAGTTTTGGCTTTATTAAATTATGGTTTCGCGGTGTTGTCACCAACTGCCTTAAAATGGCAACTTGTCAAAACCGAATTTGACTTCGAAAAAAGTTTTCTTAAAAATTTTTTGCTTAAACAAATAAGTTTTTTAATTTTAAATTTATTTAATTTTGCCTATCCGCCCACTCGTCAATCGTGTAAAAAAGTAACAATCTGATAATATTTTTTAAACATTTTTAACATTTGCGTAGAAATCGCAATCTTTTATGATAAATTATTAATTGGCTTTTGAGCTAAATTTTTTTAAGGAGAGTCTAATGACTTGGACGCAGGTATTTAACCCGCTAGGCAACATTGGCGTTAGCGCGCTTGTCGCATTTTTGCCAATCATCTGCTTTTTGGGGTGTTTGCTTGTTATTAAGCTGAAAGTTTATGTCTCAGCTTTTGTAACAGTTCTTTTTGCAGCTTTGCTAGCATTTTTTGTTTATGGAATGCCAGCAAATTTGATCGGTGCGAGCTTCGCACAAGGCTTTGTTAATGGCATTTGGCCGATCGCGTGGATCATCATCGCGGCGATTTTCCTTTACAAGATCGCAGACAAATCAGGCGCGATGGAGATCATCAAAAACAGCATTATGCAGATCACGCCAGATCCGCGCGTGCAGGTGATTTTGATCGGTTTTTGTTTCGGCTCGTTTCTTGAAGGTGCGATCGGCTTTGGCGGACCAGTTGCGATCACGGCGATGCTTTTGGTTGGGCTTGGCTTAAAACCGCTTCAAGCAGCAGGACTCTGCCTCGTGGCAAACACAGCACCAGTTGCGTTCGGTGCGGTTGGTATTCCGATCATCGCGATGACAAATATGCTCGGCATCGAGCAATACTCAATCGCAGCGATGACAGGTAGAATGCTCTTTCCTTTCAGCTTTGTGATCCCGTTTGTCGTTGTCTTCTTTATGGATGGATTCAAGGGCGTTAAAGAGACTTTCGCGCCAGTTTTTGTAGCGGCGTTAAGCTTCGTTATCACTCAATTTTTAAGCTCAAACTACCTTGGTGCTGAGCTTCCAGACATTCTTTCAGCGGTAGTTTCGATCTTCGCAACTGCGATCTTCCTCAAAGTTACTGGTTGGAGAGCAAGCGGCGAGTATAAAATCGAAGGTGTTCAAAGCGAAGAGGCAAAATCAACTCAACAAATTCCTTTCGGTCAAGTTGTTAAAGCGTGGTCGCCTTTTATCTTACTTATCGCACTAGTTATCATCTGGACTCTACCTTCTGTAAAAGCAGCGGTTGCTAGTTGGAGCACATTTGTCATCCCATTTGAGAGTATCTTTGGCGGCACAGTCGCTCACGGCGATACAGGCGCAAAAGTTGGTATGAATCTTAGCGTGAGTTTGATCGTAAATCAAGCTGGTACGGCGATTTTGATCGCAGCTTTGATCTCAATTGTCCTCCTCGGCACAAGCAGCAAGAAGGTTGTAGATAGCGCGAAAGAGACGATTAAAGAGATGTTCTTACCGTGCATTACAATCGGGCTTTTGGTAAGCTTTGCGATGATCTGCAAAAACAGCGGTATGAGCAACACGCTTGGTATGGCGTTTGCGCAAACAACTGGTTCAGCTTACGCATTTTTCAGCCCAGTTGTCGGCTGGCTTGGCGTCTTCTTGACTGGTTCAGACACAAGCTCAAACCTACTTTTTGGCACGCTTCAACAAGCGGCTGCTAATGAGCTTGACAAGAGCGGTGTTTTGCAATCACTCTTCATCGCAGCTAACTCAGTTGGTGGCGTTGTCGGTAAGATGATCAGCCCGCAAAGTATCGCCGTTGCGTGCGGTGCGGTAGGCTTGGTTGGACGCGAAAGTGAGTTGCTTAAATACACACTTAAAAAGTCGATCGTGCTTATCATCCTAATCGGCATTTGGACGCTTATCATCGCAAACTTCTTGCAAGCGTTCATTCCACACATTGTTCCGCTTGTTAAGTAGTAGTTAGCTAACTTAAAACGCGGAGGCTGGGGGCTTGTCCCTCAGCTTTTTTTTTAAAAAAAATTTACCTCAACAGCTTCAAATTCGGTTTTTACAATTTTACAAAGGAGTTTTTATGAAATTACTGCTTGACTACACTAGCTTCATCACCGAAGCAAAACGCATCTGCAAGGGGCGTGTTTATACCAGCTATCTTATGCGTTACGCGCTTGGCACAGATGCGAGTTGTTACAGCTACACGCCACAAGTTGCCATTCGCGCAAATGATGAAAGCGAAGTCATAGCCTTGCTAAAACTTGCTAAAACTTGCCAAACGCCCGTTACTTTTCGCGCCGCAGGGACGAGTTTGAGCGGACAAAGCAGTAGCGATAGCGTTTTAATCATCGCAAATGATGGCTTTAAGGGCATTAAGCTAGAGCAATTTGGCGAAGTGATAGAGTGTGAATGCGGCGTGATAGGCTGTGATGCAAATGCAGCCTTAGCGAAATTTGGCAAAAAGATAGGACCAGACCCAGCGACTATAAATTCAGCTCTCATCGGAGGAATTTTCAACAACAATTCTAGCGGAATGTGCTGCGGCGTGGAGCAAAACAGCTACAACACCATTCACTCCGTGCGTGCGGTGCTGCTTGATGGCACTATCATCGACACAGCCGACAATGAAAGCGTAAAAGCCTTTGAAAACTCTCACCCACAAATGTGTAAAGAGCTTAAAGCCCTACACGCCCAAATTCAAAACGACAGCGAGTTAAAGGCGTTAATCGCTAAAAAATACCAAATCAAAAACACCACAGGCTACTCCATAAACGCACTAGCGGACTTTGGCGAGATAAAAGACATTTTAAATCACCTTTTCATAGGCAGTGAAGGCACTTTGGCTTTTGTGAGCAAGGTTCGTTACAAGGCGGTTAAAGACGCTAAATTCAAGGCTTGTGGCTTGCTCTTTTTTGAGGATTTAAACGAGGCGAGCAAAGCCATAGTCGCCCTTTCAAAGCTAGGACGGCAAAAGGTTGTGAGTGCTGAGATGATGGACTATGCTTGTTTGATGGCGGTAAAGGACATTGAGGGCGTGCCAAGCGTGGTAAGCGCGTGCAAAGAGGGGTATTCTTGCATTTTGTTTCAAAGCGAAAGCGATGATGAGGGCGAGTTAAATTCGAATTTAGCGCAAATCAAGGCGAGTTTAAAGCCGCTTAAAATGGCGTTTGAACCGCTTTATTCGAGCAAGGCAAGCGAGTATGATGCGTGGTGGAAAATCCGCAAAGGCTTGCTGCCCTTTACTGCGGGCAACCGCCCAAAAGGCACAACTGTTATCACAGAAGATGTGTGTTTTGAGATAGATAAATTCACAGACGGCGTTGGCTTTTTGCAAGAGCTTTTTAAAAAATACGGCTTTGAGGGGGTGATTTTTGGACACGCACTTGCAGGAAACTTGCACTTTATCATCACGCCAGATTTGCAAGATAAAACGCAGTTTGCAAATTTTGCCGCTTTGGTTGAGGAAATGAGCCAAAAAGTAGCTCTAATGGGCGGCAGCACCAAAGCAGAACACGGCACAGGGCGAATGGTCGCGCCCTTTGTCGAGCTTGAATGGGGCAAAAAGGCATACCAAATCAACCTTAAAATCAAAGAAATTTTCGACCCGCAAGGCTTGCTCAATCCTGATGTCATCATCACCAAAGACAAGGACATTTACAAGAAAAATCTCAAAAGCGCGCCTAAAAATTTGCTCAGTTTGCCCGAAAATGACGAGATGATAAACACCTGTATGGAGTGTGGATTTTGCGAGAAATTTTGCCCTTCAAAAGACTTAACGCTCACGCCAAGACAAAGAATAGCCGTTTTGCGAGAAGTAACAAGACTACTTGAAAATGGCGAAAAAAGCAAGGCAAATGAGCTTTTAAAAGAGTATGAGTATGCGGGAGATGAAACCTGTGCGGGGTGTTCGGGCTGTTTTAGGCTCTGTCCTTTGGGCATAGACACGGCAAAGGTAGCCAGCGAGCTTCGCCAAAAAATAAGCGTAAATTCGCAAAAAATGGCGCAAAAAATTTATGATAATTTTGAAAAAACTTTAAGCCTTGCCAAAGGCGGACTTAAATTTTACGCCTTTTCAAGCGCGCTTTTGGGCGAAAAAAATGTCAGCAAAATCACTTCGTTTTTGCACGGCTTAAATTCAAATTTGCCTTTCACACCGCCCTTTATGCCAAGCGCAAATGGCTATAAACTCACAAACAAGGGCGAGAATTTGGAGGAAAAAGTGGTGTATTTTACCGCTTGTATGAACCGCGTTTTTGCTCCGTCCAAAAAGCAAGACGACAAAAGAGCCGTGCAAGAAGCGTTTGAAAGCATTTGCGCTAAGGCTGGTGTAGGCGTGATTTACCCAGAAAAAATCTCTAAAATGTGCTGCGGTAAAATGTTTGAGGATTATGAGAGCATTAGGGCGCAAAATTTAGCCTTTTTGGAAAATGAGCTAAATTCTGCGACAAAGGGTGGTAAATACGCCGTTGTGATAGAGCATTCAAGCTGTTTTTACTCGCTTTTAAAGGACTTTAAAGATAAATTTAAAATCCTTGACATCAGCGAATTTTTGCTTTCAATCGCCGATAAACTCGCGTGGCAAAAGAGCGAAAAAACCCTGCTGGTGCATAAACTTTGCTTGCTTAAAAAACTAGGCAAAGACGGCGCACTTTATGAGCTTGCAAGGCTTTGTAGCGATGAAGTAAGGCTGATACAAAGCTTTGAGTGTTGCGGTTTTGCTGGTAAAAAGGGCTTTTTCACACCCGAGCTTAATCAAAGCAGCACGAAAAATCTCAAATTTGAAACAAATGAAAACTTCATCGGCGTAAGCACGAGCAGCACTTGCGAAATAGGGCTTAACGCTTATGGTAACACCAAATTTCAAAACATAATTTACCTTGTGGATAGCCTGACAAGCAAGAAGTAGCCGCCGCTCAAATTCGGTTTTAACAAATTTGTCAAAACCGAATTTGATTTAAGTAAGTTTAAGTTTTTAGTTGTATATTTGCAAAAAATTTCAACTAAGGAAACGCTATGTCTTACCTTTGGCTAACGACATTCATCTGGGCTTTTAGCTTCTCACTCATCGGGCGTTATGTTGCGCCAAATTGCGACAGCTACCTCACGGTTTTAGTCCGCAGCGGCATCGCGTTTTTGATCTTCTTGCCGTTTTTAAACTTTAAAATCGCCAACTCGCTAAAACTTAAATTCATCACGCTAGGGGCGTTGCAGATCGGCATAATGTCGATTTTTTACTACAACTCGTTTAAATATCTCACCGTCAGCGAAGTGGCACTTTTTACGATTTTCACGCCGTTTTGGGTCGGCTTGCTCTACTCGATTTTCACAAAAACGCTCTCTTTGCGCCTCTTTCTTGGCATTTTCGTCTGCATTTTGGGCGCGTTTATCATCAAATTCTCGTCACTCTCGGGCGAATTCTGGCTCGGTTTTGCCATCATCCAAGGAGCAAATTTGGTTTTTGCATTAGGGCAAGTTGGTTACAAACTCGTCTGCGCAAACCAACCAAACATCGCCCACCGCAGCGTTTTTGGCTACTTCTTTTTGGGTGCAGCGATCATCGGCTCAGTTGGCTTCACGCTCTTTGGCAACCACGCAAAAATCCCGCAAGACGGCACAACTTGGATGATTTTAGTCTATCTTGGCGTGGTTGCAAGCGGGCTTGGCTATTTCTTGTGGAACAAAGGCGCGTGCAAGGTTAGCGGCGGGATGCTGGCGGTGATGAACAACGCTGTCATTCCGTGTGCGATTTTGGTTGAGGTGGTTATCTTTGGCGGCAAAATCGCAAACCTAACGACATTCTTGCTTGGCAGCGCGTTGATGTTTTCTTCGCTTTTGTTTTACAAAGGACAAAAATAACGGCTTTTTTAAGCAAAAAAAGGTAAAATCAGCCATTAACTTGACTCAAAGGAATGGCTGTGTTTGACGGACTTTTTAAGGCGATTTTTGGCACGCAAAACTCGCGCTTGTTGAAAAAATACCAAAAACAAGTGGCGATCATCAACGCTTTGGAGGCGAAATTTCAGCCGCTTAGTGACGCGGAGTTGCAGGCGGCTTTTAGCGAGATTGTCCGTTTGATCCGTGCGGGGGAGACGACAAAAGAGGCGAAGCTTAACGAGGTTTTTGCCATTACGCGTGAGGCGTCAAAACGCGTGATGAATATGCGGCATTTTGATGTGCAGTTGATCGGTGCGATGGTTTTGTGTGACGGCAAGATCGCTGAGATGAAAACGGGCGAGGGAAAGACGCTTGTTGCGACACTTGCGGCGATGCTAAACGCGACTGACGGCAAGGGCGTGCATGTTGTGACGGTTAATGACTACCTTGCAAAGCGGGACGCGACTTTGATGGGGCGGCTTTACAACTTTTTGGGGCTAAGTGTCGGTGTGGCGATTAGCGGCGAATATGACGACCAAAAGCGAAAAGAGGCTTACGACTGCGACATAACTTATGGGACAAATAGCGAATTTGGTTTTGATTATCTCAGGGATAATATGAAATTCAGTGCCGACTCAAAGGTGCAACGAGAACATAATTTTGTCATTGTTGATGAGGTGGATAGCATTTTGATTGACGAGGCGAGGACGCCGTTAATCATCAGCGGACCGACAAACCGCAATCTTGATGGTTACATCAAAGCTAACGAAGTTGCCAAAAAGCTAGTCAAAGGCGAAGCTCCAAAAACGCCACAAGACAAGGCGACTGGCGACTTTGTGGTGGATGAGAAAAACCGCAACATTATGCTGACTGAAATGGGCATCGCAAAGGCTGAGGGACTTTTTGGGGTTGATAATCTTTATGATTTAGAAAACGCTTCTTTGTCACACTACTTAGACCAAGCCTTAAAAGCACACCACCTTTTTGAAAAAGATGTGCAGTATGTTGTAAAAGACGGCGAGATCGTCATTGTTGATGAATTCACGGGGCGTTTGAGCGAAGGGCGAAGGTTTAGCGAGGGAATGCACCAAGCCTTAGAGGCAAAAGAGGGTGTAGAAATTCAGCAAGAAAGCCAAACGCTAGCTGATATTACTTATCAAAATTATTTCAGAATGTATAACAAAATTTCAGGTATGACAGGCACGGCACAAACTGAGGCGACTGAGTTTAGTCAGATTTACAAACTTGATGTTGTGACGATCCCTACAAATGTTCCAGTCATCCGCAAAGACCTAAACGACCTAATCTACAAAACCGAGCGAGAGAAATTCAACGCAGTCATCGCAGAAGTTAAGAAAATTCACGCAACTGGACAGCCAGTTTTGATCGGCACGGCGAGTATTGAAAAGAGCGAGATTTTGCACGCGCTTTTGGTGAAAGAGAAGATCGCGCATAATGTCCTAAACGCTAAAAACCACGAAAAAGAGGCGCAAATCATCGAAAACGCAGGCAGCAAAGGGGCGGTGACGGTTGCGACTAATATGGCAGGGCGCGGCGTGGATATCCGCATTAATGACGAAGTCAAAGCTCTTGGCGGGCTTTACATCATCGGCACTGAGAGGCACGAAAGCAGGCGGATCGACAACCAGTTGCGCGGGCGAAGCGGCAGGCAGGGAGATCCGGGCGTGAGTCGGTTTTACCTCAGTTTGGAGGACAACTTGCTTCGCATTTTTGGCGGGGATAAGATTAAGATGATTATGGAGCGGCTAGGCATCGCCGAGGGCGATAGCATCGAGAGTCGCTTTGTGACAAATGCGGTTGAAAAAGCACAGAAAAAAGTGGAAAATATGTATTTTGAAAGCAGAAAGCACATTCTCGAATTTGACGATGTCGCAAACGAGCAAAGAAAGACGATTTACCGCTACCGAAACGAACTTTTAGACCCACAGACGAACATTTTGGAGAGAAACAAGGAAAACACGCACATCTTAGCGCTTCATTTCTTGACAAGAGGGCAGATTTTTGAGAGTGACTCGCCTCAAACTTACGACTTAGACGGGCTAATTGCGATCATCGCAAGCGACATTGGCGTTGAGTTTGACAAAGAGGATTTGCAAGGGCTAGAATATGCCGAGTTGAGCCAGTTTATCACAGATGCGTTGCTTGAAATTTACGAGGAGAAGATCTCTGTTTTTGATGCAACGCAACGAGGGGAGATCGAGCGCGTGCTTTACTTGCAGGTTTTGGACAACGGCTGGCGCGAACACCTCTACCAAATGGACATTTTAAAAACAGGCATCGGGCTTCGTGGTTACAACCAAAAAGACCCGCTTACGGAGTATAAAAAGGAGAGTTACAACCTCTTTATGGAGCTGATCGAGCGGTTGAAAATTCAAAGTGCGAGGATCTTGCAGGTTGTGCGTTTTGGCGAGCAAACTGAGGCGGTCAAGGCAAAACCAGCTGCAAATGGTGCGTTAAATTCGCCAAAAGCCGCGCCTGCGAGTGCGCCACAAAACACGCCTGCAACTTCGCCAACCGCCGCGCCAAAACCGCTTTCTAGTCCGTCAAGTTTGCCAAAGCAAGAGGTTCGCCCACAAAGCGTTGCAAAACCGCAAGGATTTGGCGTGAAAGTTAAGGCAAAGGTTGCTAAAAATGACCCTTGCCCGTGCAACAGCGGCAAAAAATACCGCGACTGCTGCGGCAAAATGGGTCCAAAACGCGGCGTTTTGGTTGAGTAAATTTGCGCAAACCGAATTTGAAACCGCTAGTCAAATTTGGTTTTAACAAAATCGTCAAAGGGTTGAAATGAGTTTAATATCAGTCATCATCATCGCGCTCACTTCGAGCTTGTCGCACTGCGTTTTTATGTGTGGTGGGTTTTGTTTGAGTGTCGCAAGAGGCGGCTACAAACGCCTTTTTGCCTACCATTTTGCGCGCACGCTTGCCTACGCTTTGCTTGGTGGCGTCTCGTTTTTCATCGCACAAGCGACCTTTTTCTTGGGCGTTTCGCGCGGGGTGATATTCTTTGTTGTCGGGCTTTTTTTGATCGTCATCGGCGTGGCAATCGCGGTAAGAGGAGAATTTTTAGCCTTTTTTGAGCGAGGTAACCTCACTTACAAGTTGATGGCAAAGGTAAAAGACAACAACTTTTTGCTAGGTTTTTTGAACGGCTTTTTGCCCTGTGGGCTGCTTTACTACCTTTTTGGCGTGGCGGCAACTTCGCCAAATTTGCTTTACGCGGTGGCGACAATGGTGCTTTTTGGGCTTTTCACAACGCCTGCGTTTTTGCTTCTTGGGCTGCTTGGCGTGAAATTTACTAACAACAAAAAATTCGCGCAAATTTCAAATTTGATTTGCGCAGGTTTGATCGCATTTAGCGGGGCTTATTTGGCTTATAAAGGCTTTATGATGATGTCGCCAGAGGCAAAGCAAACGCAACATATGCATATGCAGCACAAGACGCACACGCCAAACGCGACTCTAAACGCCACACCAAATTCGACCTCAAACTCCACGCATAACGCGACTCACGCCCCGTGTCACTAAAAGGCAAAATTAGCGTGAAAAGCGGCTTTTTCGAACTTGTGCGTTACGGGCTTGTCGGCGTTGTAAATACCATAGTAGGGCTTGGGCTGACGCTGCTTTTAACCTTCGTTGGCGTCCTGCCTGAGGCGGCGAATTTCATCGGCTGGTGCGTTGGCGTGGCGGTTTCGTTTCTCTTAAACAGCCGCTTCACTTTCAAAACGCAGCCGACTTGGCGAGGGTATTTTCGCTTTTTGCTGAGTATGTCAGCGGCATTTTTGCTAAACTTAGTGGCGTTTTGGCTTGCTTTCCGCCTCTTTGGCGTGGATGTTTATCTCTCTCAACTGCTAGCCGCGGTGGTTTATACACTGAGTGGATTTTTGTTGAGTAAATTTTTTGCTTTTCGCTAGGACAGGCGTTAAATTTAAGAAAATTTAACGATTTTTTTGGCAAAATCAAGCGTTTTGCTATAAAGGATTTTTATGAAGTTAATAGTCGCTATCATCCGTCCAAACAAGCTTGAAGATGTGAGAGAGGCGTTGTTGAAAGTCGGTGAGTTTGGCGTGACGATCACCCAAGTCAGAGGTTTTGGCAAACAGCAAGGACACATTGACGCGTTTGACTTAAAATGCAGCTTTTTACCAAAAGAAAAACTTGAAATCGCCGTTAAAGACAGCGAGGTGAAAAAGGTCATCGCGGCAGTCAAAAAAGCGGCATTTACGGGCGAAAACGGAGATGGAAAAATTTTCGTCTTGCCGCTTGAAGAGGTTGTGAGAATTCGGACTTCACAAAGCGGAGAAGACGCGTTGTAATGAGCTTTGGAGGCGAATTTTTCAGCCTTTTTTTGGGGCGAGTTTGCAAAGGCGGCGAGTTTGACGCGGCTAGTTTTTCGCAAAACGAAGCTAGTTTGGAGTCGCTTTTTCACCAAATTTCTCGGTGCGAGTTGTGCAGGCTTTGCAAATTCTCACACACAAAGGTTTCGCGAGAGGATTGTGAAGTAAAATGGGAAATTTTGCAGCCCATTTTAAAACAATTAACAAGTCGTTTAAACGCTGGTGTTAAAGAAAATGTTAAAATCAAATTTGAATCAGCCGTTAGCAAAATGCTCGCAAATTCGCTTTGCGTGACGCTTTTACCGCAAGAAAATTTACTCGGGTTGAGGCAGACTTCGCTAGTAAAATGCAGAGTTGCAAAAGACCTTGTCACGCAGAGTGAAATCAGCGTTTGCAAAGAGTTTTTGCAAGACGAAGTGAGGCTTTCAAAAACAAGGCTGCTCGTCTCGTTTGGCGAGGCGGCGTTTTGTGAGATCAGCGGTTTTCGCGGGGCGTTTAGCAGTGTGGTTGGCGGCGTGTTTAGGCTTGGCGAGAGGTTGATTTTAGTTCAAAATGAGCCGTTTGTTTTTATGCGGAATTTGGAGTCAAAAGCCGCACTTTTGGAGAAAATTTTGCGATTAAGCAGTAAAGGTTTGTAATGAAAAAAGTTGTTAGTATAGTTGTGGTTGCTGCCTCTTTGGCGGCTGCTTCGTTTAAAACTTCGCCGATTACACCAGCGGCAACAGAGTTTTTGAGTCTTTACGACCAAGAGTGTTTCACGGGTTGTCAAAAGGACTTGGTAAAACGCGGCGAGTTTGCTTCGTTTTTGGCAAACTTTGACGAGACAAGCACAACAAACGAGCTAAGAAAGCTGGCTGAGGCGTTAAACAGCAACGAAATTTCGCCAATCAAAGCCGACCTAAACCTCGCCGTCATCATCCCGCAAAAGACGATCGGCGTTTATGCGCGCACGGTTTCACGCGCGATTTTAAGTTTTGCGGCGACAAGCGGGATCGAAAGCAAGATCAAACTCTACCTCACCAACAACGAAAACTCAAATTCGCTCATCTCAGCTGTTAGAAACGCCGCACAAGACGGCTTTGGCGTCATCCTCGCACCCCTTACAACGCAGGGCGTGGCAGTGCTTGATAGAGAGGAGTTTGAGAATTTGAAATTCATCATCCCAACCATCTCAAAAGACATCGTCCAAGTCAGTGGCACAAACTTCATCTTCGGTGGGATCAGCTACGCTGAGCAGCTCAAACTGCTGCTTAGCTACTCAACAACCAAAATCGCCACGATCAACAACAACGACTCGGTTGCGTTGAGGATGCTTGACAACATCAGCGCGTTTGTCGGACACGAGATCTACAACATCACGCTTGAAGGACAAAGCGTGAGGCTTGGCGGACTAATCTCAGGCAACCAAAACCTCAAACAAGCGACCATTTTTCTCAACACACCAGTGTATAAAACCTCAGTCGCTGCCGCCCAACTTCGCTCTTACGGCTTTGAGAAAAACCGCTTGCTCTCAACACAGATCAACTACAACCCAGCCGTTGTAGCCGACACGCAAGGACCGGATGTGAAAAACCTGCTCATCGCAAATTCGCTTGACGAGCCGTTGAATGAAGACTTAGTCGCAAAGGCAAACTTGCTTGGCGTGGATCTAAACTTTGAGCGCATCGCCTACACGACCGCACTTAGCACGGACTACCTTTTTGACACATTTTTCAACGGCGAAAACAGAAGTTTTACGCAGCGAGTGAATGAGTCGCAAATGCAGTTTAACACGACTATTATGCAGCCAAGTGAGTATGGTTTTAAGCCAACAACTCAAAAGCCGTTAAACGCCGTGGAGATTGTCACTTTCAACGAGAGTTTTGGTTTAAACGAGACGCTGCCAAGCCTGAGTGAGGAGAGAAGCGAACCGCTTGTTGCGCCGCAAACTCAGCCTCAACCTGAGGCAAAGTCTTCTTCTCAAACCCAGCCTCAACCTGCGGCAAAACCAGCGGCGAGCGGGCGAAGCGAGAAGCGAGTTTTTTAGTCAAATTCGGTTTTGACAATGGAGTTTTAAATGCGTGAGAATTTTAGTAATAAATGGACCTTTGTTTTAGCTTGCATCGGCTCAGCGGTTGGACTCGCCAACATCTGGGCGTTTCCCTACCGCGTTACGCAGTTTGGCGGCGGAGCGTTTTTGCTGGCGTATTTTTTAATCGCCGTCTTGCTTGGGCTTGTTGGCGTCACGGGAGAGATTTGCCTTGGCAGGTGGGGCAAAACGGGCGCGCTTGGCTCGTTTGAAAAAGCCCTTAGCCTCAAAAACAAACCACTACGCAAAATCGGCATCATCCCAGTCTTAGGCTCGTATGCGATCGGCATCGGCTACGCGGTGGTTTTGGGGTGGATGTTGTGCTATTTTGTAGGGACGATTTCAGGCGAATTATTTAAGCCTCAAACCGACATCGCGGGCTTTTTTGGCTCGATCATCGGCGATTTTGGCAGCGTGAAATGGCATATTTTGGCGCTAGTTTTGACATTTGTTGTCGCGGTTTTTGGTGTGAAAAGAGGGATCGAGGCGACAAATAAGATTATGATGCCGCTGTTTTTCCTGCTTTTTGTCCTACTTGCGTTGTGGGTTGCGAGTTTGGACGGTGCGAGCAAGGGTTATGAATATCTCTTCGTGCCAAAATGGGAGTTTTTGGCTCAACCGCAAACTTGGATCGCCGCACTCGGGCAGTGCTTTTTTTCGCTGAGTTTAGCAGGCAGCGGGACGGTTGTGTATGGCAGCTACTTTGGTAGAAGCGAGGATGCGTTTGGCGCGGCGGTGAAGATCACCTTTTTTGCAAGCTTCACCGCCATCCTAGCAAGTATCGTCATCATCCCCGCCGCCTTTGCTTTCAACCTCGACTTAGCTTCGATCAAAGGTCCGCCACTACTTTTCATCATCCTGCCTGAAATTTTTAGGACGATGCCCGGCGGGTTGGTTTTTGGGACGCTGTTTTTCATCGCAGTTTTGTTCGCGGCGATCACTTCGATCATCAACCTCTTTGAAACGCCGATCGAGTCGCTTCAAAACACCTTTAAATTTAGTCGTCTGAGTGCTAGTTTGGTGGTGATTGTGTTGGCGGCGTTGGTCGGAGTTTGGATCGAAAATGCAAATTATGTCGGTTTGTGGATGGACTTAGTCTCAATCTACGCAATCCCGCTTGGCGCGCTGATCTCAGCGGTGGTTTTCTTTTGGATTTTAGGCAAAAGCGTTGTGCTTGACGAGGTTAATCTCGGGCGAGACAAGCCGCTCGCTTCGTGGTTTTACCTTGCTGGAAAGTGGGTTTTTGTCCCGCTTGTCGCGCTCGTTTTAGTCCTTGGCATTGCCCTTGGCGGAATTTAGGTAAAGGAGTTGGATGAAGTTCGTTCAAATCGTGATCTTGCTGTTGATCGCGGCGGTTTCTGGGGCGCAAATTTTGGCTGGGGCGGTGGTCGCACCGGTGATTTTTAATGCAAATTCCTTTTTAGGCGGCGAGTTTTTAAGCAAGGCTCAAAGTGGAGTTTTGATGACGAGTGTGTTTGCAAAGCTCTCTTACGCCATTTTTGCGACCGCGCTTTTAGCCGTTTTGTTCGAGTTGAAGGCGGTTTTGTTAAAGGAGAAGTTGTCGCTTAAATGTTTGGTTTTAAGCTTGATTTGGCTTGGGTTGGCGGCGACATTTTTGTTTTATTTTGTCGATGTCATCAACGAGGCAATGCAGCTTCAACAGACGCAAAACGAGCAGTTTGAAGCCACGCACAAAAGCAGTGAGAAGCTCTTTGCGGTGCTGCTTGTGACGCAGGTGATTTACTTTTACTTTTTTTGCAGCCGTTTTAAAAATGCGTAAATCAAATTTGATTTTAACAAATTTTCTCAAAGGGTGAGGATGAAACAATTTTTACTAAAAACGCTCTTTTTTACCTCAAAACAGCCAGTGCTTTTTCGGGATTTGTTGGAGGCAAACGCCCTTTTTAACGAAGGAATGTACATTGACGGCTCAAAGCTTAACTTCAAGTTTAACTACCCACGAATTTACCTTGCTTACGCGCTTTTTTGTCTCTTTTGGTTTTTGCTTGCGATGCTCGCTTTTCACACGCTGCTTTCACAGGCGGATTCGCACATCTCAATCATCATCACCGCAGTTTTAACCGCGCTTGGTTGTATGGGGTTTGACCTCTTTAAACTCTACCTTCGCCACCAAAAGGCGTTAGAACTCATTAAAAAGGCGTGGGAGGTGCATTTTCCCTATTTTGCTTATGACAAATACAACGAAAAAGTCGAGTTGATTTACGGTGAGGCGTTGAAAAAAGAGGTTGCGAAGAAGGATTTGGAGAAATTTGTCCTTGACGCGTTGGTGCTTAGCAGCGTGCAAGGCGCGCAAAAGGGCAAGAGTTGAGCGCGGTGATTTTTGATATGGACGGGACTTTGATCAAAAGTTCAAAGGCGATCACAACCACGGTAAATGAGCTGCGAGAGGGCGAATTTGGCTTGGCAGCGTTGAGTGAAGAGGAGATTTGGCAGATTGTGAATGACCCGTTGCGCGAGGCGGTTTTTGAGCTTTACGGAGTTGCTGGCGTGAGTGCTGGGCTGCGGTTTAAGTTCGAGGAGCGTTTTTGTGTAAATTACGAGCGTTTCGCGCGTCCCTTTGGCGAGGCGTTGGAGGTTGTGCGTTGGGCAAAAGGTGCTGGCGTGAAGGTTGCGGTTGCAACAAATGCGCCGCATTTTAGCGTGGAGAAGATTTTAAGCGACTGCAAGTTGGCTGAGGCGGTGGATTTTTACATTGGCGTTGGGGAGGCAGTTGAGGCAAAACCTTCGCCGCAAATGCTTCACATCGTCCTTGACGAATTTGGCTTAAAGAGCGGCGAGGCGGTCTTTTTTGGCGACTCGCAAAAGGACTTTTTAGCCTCGCAAAAAGCAAACATCCCATACGCAAATGTCTTGTGGGAGGGTGAAAAACACGGCGTTGGCGGCGGTAGTTGTGTTTGCGGCAGCGGCGCAAGCGGTGTAAAAGACGCGCAAGAGGCGATCAGTTTTTGTCAAACGCATTTAAAAATTTGTCAAAACCGAATTTGAAATGGTTGAAAGGATTGTGATGAGAAGAATTTTGTTACTTGGGGCGTTTTTGAGCGCTGCTTTTTCTACGCCTGCGGTGATGTATCTTGGAGATGGTTGTGGATGTTGCGGTGAGCACGCGAAATATCTTCGCCAAAACGGCTTTGAGGTGAGCCAGAAAAAGGACAACTTCCGCGCTCACAGAGACGGCTTTGGCGTGCCAAACGAGCTTGTTTCGTGCCATTCGACCTTGATCGAAGGCTATGTTGTTGAAGGGCATGTGCCGATCGAGGCGATTAGGTGGCTGCTGGATCAAAAGCCAAATGTCGTTGGCGTGGCGGTGCCTGAGATGCCGATCGGGAGTCCGGGGATGGAGCAGGGCGGAGAGACGGAGGATTATTATGTCTATGTCATCAAAAAAAATGGCGAAAAAGAGCCGTTTGCGCTTTACAACGGCAGGAAAATCGTCAAAAAATATAAAAATTTCTAAGGAGAGAAGATGAAAAAAGTTGGGATTGTTTTAGGGAGCAAGAGTGATGTTGTGTTATTAAAAGGGGCGTTTGAGGTGTTAAAGGAGTTTGGCATTGAGTTTGAAGCACACATCTACTCAGCCCACAGAACTCCACACGAAGCACACGAATTTAGCAAAAACGCGCGCGCAGAGGGCTTTGGGGTTTTGATCGGTGCGGCGGGGATGGCGGCACATTTGGCGGGGGCTTTGGCGGCGGTTACGACCCTTCCAGTCATCGCCCTGCCACTTACTAGCGGCTCGCTTGGCGGGGTGGATGCGCTGCTTTCAAGCGTGCAGATGCCAAGTGGCGTGCCAGCGGCGTGTGTGGCGGTAAATGGCGCGAAGAATGCTGCGTTTTTAGCCGCGCAAATCCTCTCGGTTTCAGACGAGGCGTTGGCAGAGAAGTTGCAAGCAGCAAAAGAGGCGAACGCAAAAGCAGTCCTTGAAGCGGACGCGTGGCTTCAAACGCAGCTTTAAGCGTCAAATTCGGTTTTGACAAGGGCGAAAATGTTGGTTTTTGGAAGTGAGTTTTGGCTGACGAAAAAGCCGTGTGTGGTGAGTTTTCAGGAGGCTTTGAAGAGCGGGCGTGGCGAGAAGGTCGCTGAGTTTGTGCTTTTAAAAGAGGCGAAAGAGGCGGTTTTGGCGAACTTAAACGGAGTTAAATACGGCGTTTGCGACTCGCTAGATTTGGCAAAAGAGCTTCAAAGCCTTGCGCAAGACTACCTTTTTGACACGCGAATTTTGCTCTACATCGCAACTGACGCGGAGTTTGACGCGGCGCTCAAAGCGAGGTTGGACGGGGTGATTTGGCGTGATGAGGTGGGCGTTTTTGCCGCGCGCTAAATCAAATTTGATTTTGACAATTAACGGAGCGGAAAATGGAACTTTTTAAGACGGTGTTTTTGATGGTGGCGTTGATGTTAGTTTTCATCTTCGTTGGCAACGCATTAGGCGGCAGCGGCGGGATGGTTGTGGCGTTTTTGATGGCGTGTGGGATGAACTTTTTTGCGTATTTTTTCAGCTCTTCGCTTGTCTTAAAGCACTACCACGCCGAGCCACTAAACAGCTCACACAGGCTTTACAAACTCCTCTCAAAGCTTACAACCAGCGCGAATTTGCCGATGCCACAACTTTATCTTATCAACGACCAGGCGCCAAACGCTTTTGCCACAGGCAGAAACCACTCAAACGCCGTTGTAGCCGTCACGAGCGGGCTTGTTGAGTCGATGAATGACGAGCAGATAGCCGCCGTCATCGCCCACGAACTAGGACACATCCGCCACTACGACATCCTCACAGGCTCGATCGCCGCGGTCTTTGCGGGCGGAATTTCTATGCTCGCAAACATCTTCCAGTTTGGCGCGCTTTTTTCAAACAACCAACAACGAGGAAACTTGCTTTTTAACATCGCCCTTGTTGTTGTGATGCCGATTGTTGCGACCGTCATCCAGCTTGGAATTTCGCGCTCGCGTGAGTATGCAGCGGACGAATTTGCGGCGCGTTTGACAAACCCCTTGTGGCTTAAATCTGCCCTTTTGACGCTTCAAAACGCCTCAGGACGCGGCGTAAAGGACGCTGACGAAGCAAGCGCGCACCTTTTCATCACCTCGCCGTTTTCTTCAAAAAGCACCTTTGCCTCGCTTTTTTCGACTCATCCGTCAATTCAAAATCGCATCCAGCGGCTAGAAATTTTGGCAAAGGAGGGTGTCAAAGGCTCTTTTTCTGCAAGTTTTATGACAAATCCTTACAACTTTTCGCCAAAATCGCACAGCCAAATAACCAAAAACAAGCCAAGCAGTGAGCCAAAAAAGCCAAGCCGCACAGCAAAAGAGTATTTTAATAAATAAGGAGAAGAGATGCAAAGACTACGAAGGTTGCGACTAAACGCAAATTTACGCGAGATGTTGCTTGAAAATAGCGTGCAAAAACGCGACTTGATCTACCCGCTTTTTGTGGTAGAAGGCGAGAAAATCCGCCGCGAAATTTCTTCGATGCCCGGCGTTTTCAACCTCAGCATTGACGAGTTGCTAGCTGAGTGCGAAGAGGTTGTGCGGCTTGGGATCAAGTCGGTGATCTTGTTTGGCATCCCAACGCTAAAAGACAGCGTTGGCAGTGACGCCTTAAATAGCGAAGGGCTCATCGCCCGCGCCGTCCGTGCAGTCAAAGCGCGTTTTGGCGAGTCGCTTTTGGTTGTCACGGACTTGTGTTTTTGCGAATACACCGACCACGGGCATTGTGGAATTTTGGACGCGTGCAGTGTGGATAATGACGCGACACTTGAAATCTCTGCAATGCAAGCCTTGATCCACGCAAAAGCGGGGGCGGATGTCATCGCGCCGAGCGGGATGATGGATGGGATCGTTGAGAGGTTGCGCGAAACGCTTGACGCAAACGGCTTTGAAAACCTGCCGATAATGTCATATTCGACCAAATTTGCAAGCGGCTACTACGGACCTTTTAGAGAGGCAGCCGACTCAACGCCAGCGTTTGGCGACAGACGCAGCTATCAGATGCCGACTCCGAATTTGCGAGAAGCTTTGCGCGAAAGCCTTGAAGACGAGGCACAAGGGGCGGACATTTTGATGGTTAAGCCCGCACTTGCCTACCTTGATGTTGTGCGAGAAATTCGCACGCACTCGAACTTGCCGCTTTGTGTTTATAATGTAAGCGGTGAGTATTCGCTTTTAAAAGCAGGCGAGAAGCTAGGACTCATCGACTACGAGAGGGTTTTGGCAGAGACAATGTTGTCGTTTAAGCGGGCGGGGGCAGACTTGATCATCACCTACCACGCAAAAGAGGTTTGCAAGTTGATCGACGAAGGCAGGTTGTAGTTAAATTCGGTGTTAGCACAAACGCTTGGCTTGTGCTAAGAGCCTTGTCACTCAAATTCGGTTTTGACAATTTGCCTCAAACTGCAAAAACCGAATTTGAAATTTCTGCGTGTTTTTCGGCGTTTAGAGCTGTTTTGCTTTTGTAAATCCCACCAAAATTTCACTTTTTTCACAAAACCCCTTGACAAAATGGGGCTTAATGTTGTATAATCATTTTATCACTCAATGCATTAGAGTGCTAAAAAAGTAAAGCTAAGCTGCAAAGGTGAAAAATGAAAGCAAATAAACGAGATTTGATTTTAGAGTCGATCATCAGAGCTTATTTAAACGAAAACGAGCCGATCGGGTCGCAAGAGCTTGGGTTGAATTTGTCGATCCCAGCCTCGACTATCCGCGTTTATTTCAAACAACTAAGCAGCGAAGGGGCGATCACTCAGCTTCACATCAGCGGCGGGAGGATGCCAACTCAAAGTGCGATGCAGTTTTTTTGGCAAACTTCGCTTGATTTGCAGAGGCGTTTTGAGGTGAGTCACGCCGAGAATTTAGCTGCGTTGGCGCAAGATTTTGGGCTTTATTGCCTAGTTTTCAAGCCTTATGAGCTGATTTTGAGGCAGATTTTGAAGCTTGATGAGCGGTTTTTGCTGCTAGATTTTGGCGATGAGTGTATCAGCATTAAGTTCAACGCAAAGGTTGAGCGGTTTTTACAAAACCTGCTTGGAGTGCATCTAAATGAGTTGGAGGACATTTCGATTCAGGTTGGTTTAAGTGAGCTTAGACGGAAGATTTTTGAGTTTAAAAACTCGCAGATTTTGTTTAGGTTTAACGAAGAAATCGCCCTGCAAAGTTGCAAAAGGTTGAAAATTAGCGAGATTTTAAGTCCGCATTTAAGCGAGTTTTTTCAGATGCCGATCGCTTTTTCGCCGCTGTTTGAAAGCGGGTTTATGGGCGTTGCGACCGACATTTTGTTCGAAGGCGAGGTGAGTAAAATGGTCGTTAGTGGCGGGATTTTTGCAAATTACGAGAAATTTTTTGACACGCTTTGTGCGTGAAAATGTCAAAATTAAATTTGATTAAAGGAAGGCTATGGAAAAAGAGAAGTTAAGCGAAGAAATTCAGGCAAACGAGTGCGAAGAGTGCTGCGAAGGCGAGTTTTGCGAAGATGGCGAGGAGTGTGAATACGGGCTTTGCAGTGAAGACCAAATCACGCTTTTGCAAGAGCAGATTGCCAAAATGCAAGAGAATTTTATGCGTGAGGCGGCGGACTTTGAAAACCTAAAAAAGCGACTTGCGCGCGAAAAAGAGAGTGCGGTGAGCTTTGCGAATGAGTCATTTGCAAAAGAGTTGCTCGCAGTTTTTGACGCGCTAAACGCCGCAATTAGCGTAAGTGAGGCGAGTGATGAGTTTAAAAAAGGGATCGAAAACATCCGCAGCGTGCTTTTGAGCGTGTTTGCAAAGTTTGGCATCACGCAGATCAAAAGCGAAGGCGAGTTTGACCCAGAGTTTCACAATGCGCTAAATTATGTGCAAAATCCGCAAATCCCAAGCGGACACATCGCCTCAGTTTTGCAAGAGGGCTTTGTTTATCACGACAGAGTTTTGCGTCCGGCGATGGTTTTGGTGGCAAAATAGTTGTCGAAATCAAATTTGATTTTAACAACTTCTCCGCAATGAGACTAAACTATAACTAAGAAATTTCACATTAAAGGATTAACGATGAGTAAGGTCATTGGAATTGATTTAGGTACGACAAATTCGTGCGTAAGTGTTTATGAGAGAGGGGAGAGCAAAGTTATCCCAAACAAAGAGGGCAAAAACACGACTCCTTCGGTCGTGGCTTTTACCGACAAGGGCGAGGTTTTAGTCGGCGAAGTGGCAAAACGCCAAGCGGTTACTAACCCTGAGAAGACGATTTTTTCGATCAAGAGGATTATGGGGTTGATGATGAATGAGAAAAATGCGCAAGAGGCACAGTCTCGCTTGCCGTATCACATTGTCGATCGCAACGGTGCGTGCGCGGTTGAGATCAGCGGCAAGACTTACACTCCGCAGGAGATTTCAGCCAAAGTTTTGATCAAGCTTAAAGAGGACGCGGAGGCATTTTTGGGCGAGGAGGTGACTGACGCGGTCATCACCGTGCCAGCTTACTTTAACGACAGCCAACGCAAGGCAACAAAAGAGGCGGGCGTGATCGCGGGGTTAAATGTCCTTCGTATCATCAACGAGCCAACGGCAGCGGCACTTGCTTACGGGCTTGACAAAAAAGAGGCGGAGAAGATCGTTGTTTATGACTTGGGTGGCGGTACATTTGATGTTACTGTTTTGGAGACGGGTGACAACTTGGTTGAGGTTTTGGCAACTGGTGGTAACGCGTTTTTGGGCGGTGACGACTTTGACAACAGGTTGATCGACTGGTTGGCTGACGAGTTTAAAAGCGAGAGCGGGATCGACTTGCGAGGCGATGTGATGGCGATGCAGCGTTTGAAAGAGGCGGCAGAAAACGCGAAAAAAGAGCTTTCAAGCGCGATGGAGACGACAATCAACCTTCCGTTCATCACTGCTGACGCAACTGGTCCAAAACACCTTGTCAAAACGCTTAGCCGTGCTAAATTTGAGGGGATGGTGGATGATTTGATCGACGAGACGATCACGAAAATCAACAATGTCATCAAAGAAGCAGGCGTTGAGAAGAGCGAGATCAAAGAAGTTGTGATGGTTGGTGGCTCGACTCGCGTGCCAAAAGTTCAAGAAGAGGTGAAAAAAGCCTTTGGCAAAGAGCTAAACAAAAGTGTAAATCCTGACGAAGTTGTCTCTATCGGTGCGGCGATCCAAGGCGCGGTCATTAAGGGCGATGTGAAGGATGTGTTGTTGCTGGATGTGACGCCACTTTCACTTGGCATCGAAACTCTTGGGAATGTGATGAGTAAGCTCATCGAAAAAGGCACGACCATCCCAACGAAAAAGTCGCAAACCTTCTCAACTGCTGAGGACAACCAAACTGCGGTGACGATCAATGTCTTGCAAGGCGAGCGTGAGATGGCAAAAGACAACAAGAGTTTGGGTAACTTCAACTTAGAGGGGATTATGCCTGCGCCGCGTGGTGTGCCGCAAATCGAGGTGACTTTTGACATTGACGCAAACGGCATTCTCACCGTCTCAGCAAAAGACAAAGCCACTGGCAAAGCCCAAAACATCACGATCTCAGGCAGCAGCGGGCTAAGCCAAGAGGAGATAGACAAGATGATCAAAGACGCTGAGGCGCACAAAGAGGACGACAAAAAACGCAAAGAGCTGATCGACACGCGCAACCAAGCCGACAGCTTCGCGCACCAAACACAGAAGATGCTAACCGAGATGGAAGGCAAGGTTGAAGAGGGCGAGAAACAAAAAATTCAAGCAGCAATCGACTCGCTAAAAGAGGTTTTAAAAGACGAAAATGCGACAAAAGAGGCGATTGACGAGAAGTTGAAGGCGTTGATTGAGGCGTCACACAAACTTGCTGAGCAGATGTATAAGCAAAAAAGCGAGGGCGAGGCGAAGAAGAAGGATGATGATGTCATTGACGCTGAGGTCGAGCAGTAGCAAAAGTTTGCAAAACTAGCTGGTTTTGCAAGTGGGCGAGGGCGATGCCTTCGCCCTTTTTTGTTTTTTTAAACTTTGTGTTTTCTTTTTTTGCTTATTTTTTGTTTCTGTTTTTCTGTTTTTTAGCTGCGGTTTGTCGCGTTTAAAATGTCAAAACCAAATTTTATTTACGCAAAATTTTTGCTAGCGTTTTACGCTTTTTTTGCATTTTACTTTGTGTTTTTAACTTGCGGTTTGCCGCGTTTGAAATGTCAAAATCAAATTTGATTTACGCAAGTTTTAGCTGAAATTAATCGGGTCAATGTCGGCTTTTGCGCCAAATTTTTGGGCGATTTTCGCGGCTTTTAAGAGCGGTTGGTGCGAGTTTGCGCGAAGCAAGATGTAGCGTCTGTGAAGTCCAGCCAAAAACTCGATCGCCGCCGAACCAAAACCGACAATCTCAAATTCGCCACCAACTTTTGTGCTAAACTCGCTGCCTCTGCCACTCAACGCGTGAAGGTGAGCGAGGATTTCGCGTTCGGTTTGCTCGCATTTTGCCGCGTCTTTGTTGGAGATGTTGATCCGCATCAAGCGGCTGTGCGGCGGGTAGAGTTTTGCGCGCGAGGCGTTTTCATCCGCCGCAAAAGAGTCGTAGTCTTCGATGAATTTCTTAAAAAACTCCTCGTTTGCACTCTGTAAGACCACAACCGCTTCGCCGTTTCTGCCCGCCCGCCCAGCGACTTGGATGGCGAGAGCGAGGGTTTTTTCGCGCGCGCGGTAGTCCGCAAAGCCCAAAAGGTCGTCAAGCCCTAAGATGACGGCGAGATTGACATTATGGTAGTCGTGTCCTTTGCTGAGCATTTGCGTGCCGACTAGGATGTCGATCTCTTTGTTTTTGAAGGCTTCGAGCGTGTCTTCGAGCTTTTTTTGCGTAGTGATCTCATCGCGGTCGAATTTGGCGATTTTGGCGTGAGGAAAGTGTTTTTGCAGCTGCAAAACAACCTCGCTTGTGCCGATTTTCTCGGCGCTAAAAAGCTCGCTTTTACACACCGCGCACTCTTTTGGCGGCAGGCTCTCAAAGCCGCAATAGTGGCACTTTAACGCTCTTTTGCGTCCTCGGTAAAAGCTCATCGCCACGCTGCAATACTTGCACTTTACCAGCTCTCCGCAACCCTTGCAGACAAGCGAGCGAAAGTTTGCCCGCGTTGGCAAGAAGACGACTGCTTGCTTGTCTGCGTCAAGCGTGTTGGCAAGTTGTGTTAAAATCAAATTTGAAACGCCAGTTGGCGAGTTGTCAAAGACAAATTCGCGTTTGGCTCGGAAAAATGAGCCTTTGAGGCGAAAGGTTGGAAACTTCGCAAGGCTCGTCACGCTCGGAGTCGCCGAGCCTAAAAGCGTTTTGACACCCTCAAACTGGTTTGCCAAAAAAACCGCCAAATCCCGCGCGTTGTAAAACGGTGCGCTGTTGCTTTTGTAGCTCTCATCGTGCTCTTCATCAACGATGATCAAGCCAAGCTGACTAAGCGGCAAGAAGATGGCGCTTCGTGCGCCTGCGACAAGTCTTACTTCGCCTGAGGCGATTTGGGCGAGGAGTTTTTGCTTGGCTTTGGCGGTGATTTTGCTGTGCCAAACGCCTACGACATCGCCAAAATGCGCCTTTAAACGCGCCGTCATTTGCGGCGTGAGCGAAATCTCAGGCATCAAAAACACCGCCTGCTTGCCTTGTTGTAAGACCTCTTCGATTAAAGAAAAATAAATCTCGCTCTTGCCGCTTCCCGTGTCGCCAAAAAGCAGACAAAAGCGGTTTTTTTGCGCGAATTCTTTGGCTTGAAGTTGTTTTGGGCTGAGTTTGATGGGCGTAAAGTTTTTTGGCAACTCGTTTGCGACCTCTTTGCTCTCAATGTCTGCGGCGTTGTTAAAAGTGCTAAATAACCCAGCACAAACGCCGATTTGGCAGGTGTAATACCGCGAGATGAACTCCAAAAGTTGCGCTTGAAATTCGTTCAAACCCCACCGCAGTTTTTGCGTGACCTCTCGTGTCTCAAATGGCGGTTTTTCCACGCTTTTTAGCACGATCGCCTCTTTTGTGCTGTTTTTGACGCTAACTTTTACAAGGTTATAAACCGCAAGTTCTTCGCTGCTGTGGTAAGTTAGCGGCGCGATGTTTGCACCGATGAGTCCTACTTCGTAGTAAAACATCAGTAATCCACCTTTTTGCAAAGCGTCTCTTTGAGGTTGCAGGCAAACTGCCCGTTTGTGTTGTTGTAGAAGAATGTGGTTTTTTCTGAGGCGATTTGCAGTGTGTAGCTCTCGCCTTTTAGCGACCACGCCGACTCTTTTAGCGGCTCGCTTAACACTTTTGCAAAGCAGCACTCTCCTTCTTCGAGACTTTGCGGGTAAGCAAGGACGCCTGCTAGGATGTTGGTTGAGTAGGCGTTGGCGATGCCGCTGCGGACCGAGGCGATCTGCACTTTGGCTCTTGTGAGTTTGGCGTCATTTACGCTCACGCTAAATCGCGGGATGGCAATGCTTGCTAAAATGCCGATGACAACCAAAACAAAAATAATCTCAATCAGCGTAAAAGCTTTTTTCATCACCAAACTTTGTTAAGATGTAAATTGTCAAAACCAAATTTGAAAGCAAGTTAAATTCGGTTTTTGCAAAAGCGGCGGTTTAAGTTTTGGGCAGACTGAGCCAAACGCCGACTGCGTAGCGGTTTGCGACAGCACTTGGCAACTTTAAACCGCAAAACTTAAAAACCGCAAAGAGTTTTAGTTTTTACTTCGCCGCCTAAACGCAAAGTCAGAAGGCTTTTCGTCCTCTTTTTTCTCAGCACTCTCAGCAGGCGAGTCTTCTAGCGCGGCTTTTTCACTCTCTTGTGCCTGCGCCTCTTGCTTTTTCTCTTCGCCATCTGCTTGCGTTTTGTTCGCTAGCGAAATTTCAGCCTCTTTGGCGTTTAAAATCGTGCTATCCACAACAGAGCGTTTGATCGCCTCGCCATTGTTGTCGTAAAATTTGCTTTTGTAGAAGTTGTAGTCCTCGGTGTGGATTGAATGCGCTCCAACCGAGCTTAAAGCTCCTTGCGTGACAGAGAAGTTTTGAGTTGAGACGCCTGCGATTTGCGTAAGGCTTGCAAGGTCGAGTGCGCCGCTCTCTTTTTGCGCGTCTAAAATGGCGAGTTGCGCCTCGCTTGCTGCAACATCAGCCGAAACAAGGTCGCCGTTTTGCTTGTTGGCGACAAACAACGCCGCGCTCTCGTCACCCTTTTTGACACTTTGAAACATTTCATTAAACTGGCTCATTTTTTGGCTAAGTTTTTCGGTAGATTCACGCTGCTGGTTGTATTTATCCAACGCAAGTTCGATAAACGCCCTTAGCAACGCACTCGCCTCAATGTCTCGCTTCGTGCCAAAAAAACGCTTTAATTCATTTTGAATCGCGTCAGCAACATCGTCTTCAAAGTTGATTTTGTAATTCTTTGAAGCAACGCCGTAAAGTGTCAAAACAATCTCTTTCATACCGCCTCTTTTTAGTGTTAGTTATTGTTTTTTCCAAGAATGTTTTCGATTTGTTTAAGTAGTGAATTTGCCGACTCGTTTTTAGACTCGATGTCGTTTTCGGCTTGTTGAAGTTGTCTTGACTTGATGCCAAGTTCGTTTTCAAGGTCGCTGACGCGAGATTTAAGTGAGCCGTTTTCCTCTCTAACCGCGTTTAGCGTCTCTTCGAGGTTTTTGTATTCGACGATTAATTCTGTGAGTTTTGCGCCAAGTAGATCTAGTTGATCGTTCATAGAAGTCCTTTTGATGAAGTAAATGGCGGTTATTTTAGCATATTTTTTTCAAATTTAGCTGAAAAAATATATTTTTTGCTAAAATATGTAAAAAATAAGGATCAAAATGAGCGTTTTTAAACTAAATTCGGAATTTGCGCCCTCAGGTGATCAGCCACAAGCCATCGAAGGCATCGTAAAAGCCTTTCAAAACGGAGCAAAATACGCGCTTTTAGAGGGCGTGACGGGCAGCGGAAAGACATTTACGATGGCAAATGTGATAGCAAAACTTGGAATTCCAGCGTTGATTATGACGCATAACAAGTCGCTTGCTGCGCAACTTTTTAGCGAGTTTCGAGGCTTTTTTCCGCAAAATCACACGGAGTATTTCATCAGCTACTACGACTACTACCAGCCAGAAGCCTACATCCCGCGACAAGACCTTTTCATCGAAAAAGACAGCGCGGTAAATGACGAGTTGGAGAGGTTGCGACTTAGCACAACGGCAAGCCTTTTGAGTTTTGACGACTGCGTGGTTGTAGCGAGCGTTTCGGCAAATTACGGCTTGGGAAATCCAGCCGAATACAAAGGAATGGTGAAAATTTTTGAAGTTGGCGAGAGGTTGCGTCAAAAGGAGCTTCTCTTAAAGCTTGTTGAGATGGGTTATCGCAGAAATGACGCGACATTTGACCGCGGGGATTTTCGCGTAAATGGCGATGTGATCGACATTTTTCCAGCTTATAGCGAAGATGAGGTTGTGCGGTTGGAGTTTTTTGGTGACGAGGTGGATGACATTTTGATCATCGAGCCGCTTACAAACAAAAAACTCCGCCAAACCAAGAAGTTCATCTTGTTCGCAAGTAGTCAGTTTATAGTCGGGCAAGAGAGGCTAAAAAGTGCGATCGCAGCGATCGAAGAGGAGCTTGACGAGCGGCTTGCGTTTTTCTCTTCACAAGGCAAAGTTGTGGAATATCAACGCTTAAAACAGCGAGTTGAGTTTGACTTGGAGATGTTAAAGGCGACTGGGATGACAAAGGGGATTGAAAATTACGCGCGTCACCTAACGGGGCAAAAAAGCGGCGAGACGCCGTATTCTCTTTTTGACTACTTTGAGTTAAGCGGCGAGGATTATCTTGTCATCGTGGATGAAAGTCATGTGAGTTTGCCGCAGTTTCGTGGGATGTTTGCGGGGGATCGAAGCCGCAAGGAGGTGCTTGTGGAGTATGGTTTTAGGTTGCCCTCAGCACTTGACAACCGACCTTTGATGTTTGATGAGTTCATCAACAAAAAAGCGAAGTTTTTGTTTGTCTCAGCAACGCCAAATGAGTTTGAGTTGCAGCTCGCAAAAGGGGCGGTTTTTCAGCAAGTTTTGCGTCCAACGGGGCTTTTGGACCCGCGGATTGAGATCAAGTCAAGTGAGAATCAAGTCGAGGCGTTGTATGACGAGATTAAGTCGGTGGTTGCGCGTGGTGAGCGGGTTTTGGTGACGACTTTGACAAAGAAGATGAGTGAGGATTTGACGAAATATTACGCTGAGTTGGGGGTGAAAATTCGTTATATGCACAGCGACATTGACGCCATCGAGCGAAACGAGCTGATCCGCGACTTGCGGCTTGGCAAGTTTGATGTTCTAGTCGGCATCAACCTCTTGCGCGAAGGGCTCGACCTGCCAGAAGTCTCGCTCGTTGCGGTGCTTGACGCGGATAAGGAGGGCTTTTTGCGAAGCAGGACGAGCCTCATTCAGACGATGGGGCGGGCGGCTAGAAACGAGAATGGGCGGGTGATTTTGTTTGCGCAAAAGATGACAAATTCGATGCAAGAGGCGATCGAAGTTACCACCAAAAGACGCCAAATTCAAGACGCTTACAACAAAGCACACAACATCACACCTCGCTCGGTTAAGCGAAACTTAGAGGAGAGTTTGAGCGAGGAGGCGCAGCAAAATGCCGCTGAGCTCTACCGCAAAGGCAAAAAGCTTGAAAAACTGCCAGCGGCTGAGAGGGCGAAGATGGTTCAGGAGTTGAGAAAGCAGATGCTTGATGCGGCGGCGAAATTGGAGTTTGAAAAAGCAGCGGCGATTCGCGATGAGATTGCGAAGTTAAGGAAGCTTTGAGCCGCGCAAAGTCAAATTCGGTTTTTGCAAAAATGTTGAAATCAAATTTGATTTTGACATTTTAAACGCGAGGCAAATTTTGCTTTAATATCAAGTAATCTTAATGATTTTGCGTTAAAATGTCGCTTTTAAATCAGATAAAGAGTTTTGATGAAGACGCGAATTTATGCTACGATTTTGGTCTTTTTGGTTGCGGCTTTTGTGAGTTTTAACGCTTTTTCGGCGACTTTTCAAGCCCAAATCACAAACTACCAACCAACTTGGATTCACCTTTTTAGTGGCAAAAAAGCAGGCGGAATTTACAAATACACAAGCAAAGCCCTGCTCACAACGCCCGCAACTCACAGCGTAAAACTGCCGCTTTTAAAAGACGAGATGATCTACATCGAATTTAGTGAAATCGGCGCGGCAATGAGCGTAGCAAGGGCGAAATTTTGCTCGGGTTTTGCGTGTTTTACAGCCAAAGAGGCAGGCTTGTTTTTCAACAGCGTAACCAAATTCGATTTTGACACGCAAGAGTTTAGGGTCGAGGGTTCAAGCGGCGCGACAACGAAGCTCTTCATCACGCTTGACGCGGCAAAACTCACGCTTTTTGAGGCGTTAAACGGAGTTGTCGGTGGTTTGGTTGTCGGCGTGGCGTTTTTCTTTGTTTTTCCGTTTTTGGCGCGGTTTTTTGCGGGCGGAGCGGAGTTTTTGCGTCAAAGCGTGGTCGGACTTTACACAACCAACGGCTTTAAGTTTGCCTTTTTCACCTCGTTTGTCTTCTTTTTGATCGGCGTAGCGGGGATCATCTTAGCTGATGTTTATTTCATTGACGATGCAAACCGCGCGGTGCAAATGCGTGACTTTTGGGCAAACGGCGAGGCAAATCGAATGGGGCGCTGGGGTTTTACGATCCTCCACAACCTCCTTTCGCTGTTTCACAACTTTGTTGATCTAGCGCCACTTACGCACATTTTAAGCTGCGCCGTTTTGGGGCTTAGTGCGACCATTTTGCAATACGCCATCAGACGCAAATTTGACCTTTTGGGCGTTTTGGCGACCTTGCCGCTTGGGCTTTTTCCGTTTTTTATGGAGAATTTGAGTTACAAATTTGACGGCGTTGTGATGTGTTGTGCGATCTTTTTTGCTATTTTGCCGTTTTTATTTAGAGGAAATTTGCGGCTGTTTTGCCTAGTCAGCTTTTTTAGCCTCTTTGCGATGTATAGCTGCTACCAAGCAGCGGGCGGACTTTACATCGCCCTTGCGGTGTTTTTTGTCATTTTCGAACTCTCGTTTTCGACCTCTTCAAACGCATTTTCATTTGCGTCAAAATTTGCCCTCTCAGCCGCCGCAAGCTTTCTAGTCGCCACACTTTGCTACAAACTCGCCGCCCCTGAGGTGACGGATTATGTTGATAACTCGCTTCTGCCGCTGCCTCAGCTGCTAACTCTTGGACATTCGTGGCGGTATTTGTCGCTTGTTTTTGAATACGGCAGCGCTTTGCCAACGCTTTATCTTAGCGGCGTGGTGATGGTTTTGTTTGCGGTTTCGTTTGTGCTTTTAAGCCCAAAAAAACTGCTCTCAGCACTTTGCGTGGCGGGCTTTTTGCTAGTTTGTGCGACTTTGTTTATGGGCGGTTACATCTTCATCTCAAACACGCTTTTTGCTCCGCGCGTTTTTGTCAGTCTTGGCGGGATTGTCGCTATTTGGGCGAGTTTCACGCTTTTTGCATTCACGCGTTTTAAAGCCTTTGGGGTGGTGGCAAACCTCTTTGTTGGCTTGCTTGCGCTAAGTGTTATAAGTTTCGCAAACGCCTATGGCAACGCGCTTAAAAAGCAAGATGAGTGGATGAAGTTTAGGCTTGAAATGGCGCTAAAAGACCTGCACGACTTTGTGTCGGTTTCACACAGGGCTAGCGTGGTGATTGACGGGGATGTCGGCTTTGCTAGAAGTGTGCGTTACTTTTTAGACAGCTACGGCAAACTTGGCGAAAACATCTTTACCCACCGCCTCAACAACTCCGACTCAACCAACACCTACTGGACTCCAAACATCTACAACTCGCAGTTTCAGTACGGCTTGAAATCAAGCGGTTGTTTTGGCAAAAGCGTGACGCAGTTAGAGGCGGGCGAGGTTTTAAGAGACGGCTTTTACCACAAGCTTACGCGGCTTGGTAGTTGTTATTACATCAAATTCCGCAAACTTTACTAAGGAAAAAAATGACTTTAAGCGTAGTTTCACCTTGCTATAACGAAGAGGGCAATGTTTTAGCCTTTTACGAGGCGGTTTTGGCTGAGTTTAGCAAAATCGAGCAGATTGAAAAAAATGCTCAAATCGAATTTATTTTGGTAGATGACGGCAGCCGTGACGCAACCGCGCAAGTTTTAGAGGGGCTCTCTACAAAAGACTCGCGTGTCAAGCCGCTTTACTTTTCGCGAAATTTTGGCAAAGAGGCGGCGGTTTTTGCGGGACTTTCGCACGCAAGCGGGGATTTGGTTTTGCTGCTGGATGCGGACTTGCAACATCCTGTGGAGCTGATTTTGCCGATGTTTAACGCCGTTTGCCAAGGGGCGGATGTTGCGTTTGCGAGGCGTAAAAGACGCAAAGGCGAGGGCTTTTTTAGGACGATTTTCTCAAATTTATTTTACAAATTCAACCAGTTTTTAAGCGGAGTTGAGGTCGCACAAGGGACGATGGATTTTCGGTTGATGCGGCGTGAGGTTGTTGATGCGTTTTTGCAGGTTGGCGAGTATCACCGCTTTTGCAAAAACATCTTCGAGTGGCTCGGTTTTCAAAAGGTCGCCATCGAATTTGAAGTTGCCCCGCAACGCCACAGCGGACGCAGTTCGTGGAGTTTTAAAAAGTTGTTTGCTTACGCCTTAAACGGCATTTTTTCTTTCAGCGCAACGCCGCTTAGAATTTGCTTTGCGTTTGGGCTTTTTTTCTCGTTTTTAGGCGGAAGTTACGGCTTTTACCTTGTGGTGAAGTGGTTGATTATGGGTAATCCGATCGGCGGTTGGACGACTTTGGCGAGTTTGATCTGCTTTTTTAGCGGATTGGTTTTGATCGGGCAGGGGATCAAGGGTGAGTATATCGCGCGGATTTACGAGCAGTCAAAATTCCGCCCGCACTACATCTTACGCAAAAGCGCGCCAAAATTTGGCAAAACGCCTGAGAACAAAAGGCTGGATTTAAGCGGTGAAAAAGAGGATTGAGAAAAAAGTGGAGCGGGAAACGAGAATCGAACTCGCGACATCAACCTTGGGAAGGTTGCGCTCTACCCCTGAGCTACTCCCGCAAAAAAGTCGGATTATACCTTTTTTTTAAGAGTTTGTCAAGTAAAAAATGGCAAAATGTCAGCAGAATGTCAAATTCGAATTTGAGGATTTGGAGGAAGAGATGATTTTTATAGACGCTTGTTTGGGAAAAAAGACGGCTTACACTCCTGTTTGGATGATGCGTCAAGCGGGGCGCTACCTGCCGCAATACCGCGCGGTGAGGCAAAAAGCGGGCGACTTTTTGACACTTTGCAAGACGCCTGAGCTTGCGTGCGAGGTGACTTTGCAGCCTGTTGAAGAACTTGGGGTGGATGCGGCGATTTTGTTTAGCGACATTTTAGTCGTGCCAGAGGCGATGGGGCTTGGGCTTGGATTTTTTGAGGGTGAAGGACCGAAATTTTCAAGCACGATTCGCGACCTTAGCGACCTTGACGCGCTAAATGTCGCGCGTGGCGTGGAAAATCTCGGCTTTGTTTATGACGCTGTGAGGCAAATCCGCAAGAATTTGGACGCAAGCAAGGCGCTAATTGGCTTTTGTGGTGCGCCTTGGACGCTTGCGACTTATGTCATCGAAGGCGGCAGCAGCAGGACCTACGCCAACTCAAAGAAGATGCTCTATCAAGCGCCGCAGTTGATGCATTCGATTTTGCGTAAGATCACAAATTGTCTCAAAACCTACCTTGACGAGCAAATTCGCGCGGGCGCGGACGCGGTGCAAATTTTTGACAGCTGGGCGGGGGCGTTGGAGGCGAGTGCGTATAGCGAATTTGGGCTGAGTTATGTGGTTGAGATTTGCGATTTTGTCAAGCAAAACCACCCGCAAACGCCGATCATCTTCTTTGCAAAAGACGCGAATTTTGACGCAAAGCAGCTTTTGAAGTTAAAGGCGGATGTTTTGGGGGTGGATTGGGCGTGTAGGATGAGTGAAGCCAAGGCGAAATTTGGCGAAAAATTCGTCCTGCAAGGGAATTTAGAGCCAGCCAGACTTTACAGCGTGGATGCGATTGATGAAGGGGTTGAGGAGATTTTGAGTGTGATGCAAAACCGCCGCCACATCTTCAACTTAGGGCACGGAATTTTGCCAGACATTCCAGTTGCAAACGCGCAGTATTTTGTCAAACAAGTCCAAAGTAAATCCGCCCGCTTCAACTAACGCGGCGAGGCTTGAAAATGTCAAAATCAAATTTGATTTTGACATTTTGGCGAGGTGGCGGACGAGTGCTACCTTAAATTTAGTTCAAAGGAAAATATTTGAAATTGCTAGTTTCTAGCCTAGAAGCAAGCGCGAATCTACATTTTGAGCAGATTTTGCCGCATTTAGGCGAGGTTGAGTTAAAAGGAATTTTTGGCGAAAGGTTTAGCGAATTTGGCGTGCCACTTTATGAGAGTGGCGAGTTTAGTGCGATGGGGTTTGTGGAGGTTTTGCCATTAATTTTAAAGGCAAAAAGGGCGATTAAGCAGATGTGTGAGGTCGCAAAAGAGTGTGACGCGGTGCTACTCATCGACTCGCCAGCCTTTAACCTTCCGCTCGCAAAGGCGTTGAAAAAAGCAGGCGTGACAACGCCAGTTACTTACTACATTTTACCGCAAGTTTGGGCGTGGCGCGTATCAAGGGCGAAGGTTGTGGATGAGGTTTGCGACAACGCGGTTTGCATCTTCCCTTTTGAGACAAAGTTTTTTAAAAAAGCGCAGTTTTTAGGACATCCACTGCTGGATGAAATTTCGGCGAAATTCGGGTCAAATTCGGTTTTGGCAGGGGAGCAGACGCGGCGGCAGGTCGCCTTTTTGCCCGGCTCTCGCAAGGGCGAAATTTCGCGGTTAATGCCAGTTTTTAGAGAATTGTTGCCAAAGTTTAAGGAGTTTAAATGCACGCTTGTCATCCCGCCGCACCTTCGTGGGAGCGAGGTTTATGGGGATGTAAGCGGTTTTGAGTTAAGCTACAACACGCACGAAACGCTAAGCAAGTCGCACTTTGCCTTTGTCTGCTCAGGCACAGCAACGCTTGAAGCCGCGCTCATTGGCACGCCGTTTGTTTTGTGTTACAAGGCAAATGCGATCGACATTTTTTTGGCAAGAAAGCTTGTCAAACTCAAACACGCAGGGCTTGCAAACATCATCTTCGACTTTTTGGGAAAAAAGCCGCTTCACGAGGAGTTGATTGGTAGTGAAGTGAGTGCGCAACGGCTTTTTGAGGCTTACGAAAAGTGCGATTTTAAGGCGTTCGCAAAGAGTCGCGAAGTTTTGCGCGAATATCTAGTCTGCGGAAGTGCGAAAAATGTCGCAAAAATACTAAAAGGATGAAAAATGACTGAACCAATGACACAATTTGGCTATGAAAAACTCTCAAACGAGCTAAAAGACTTAAAACTTGTCCAACGCCCAGCGGTGGTGACTGAGATCGACATTGCCCGTTCGCACGGGGATTTAAAAGAAAACGCAGAATACCACGCCGCGCGCGAAAAACAGGCTTTCATCGAAGCGAGGATCGCCGAGCTAAGCGACCTCATCAGCCGCGCGAAGGTGATCGACCCTTCGGCGTACGCACACGACAAGGTGAAATTTGGCTCGACAATCGTCTTTGAGGACGAGGACGGGCGCGAGGAGAAATGGACTATTGTCGGCGTGACTGAAAGCGACCTCTCGCGCGGCTATGTCAGCATTTCAACGCCGCTTGCAAAGCAGTTGATGGGTAAGAGCGTTGGAGACGAAGTTGAGCTGAGGCTGCCAAATTCGACAAGGGTGGTTGAGATTGTCGATGTTAGGTTTGAGGCGATTAGTTTTGAGTAGAATTTGTCAAAATCAAATTTGATTTTGACAAATTTGCGAACAAGGGGCGAGGATGGAACTCATAAAAAATGGCGCGGTTTTTGTCTCAGACGCGCACGAAAACGGCTTTAACCGCTGCTTGTTTGCCAAATTTTTAGACAAAATGGAGCAAAATCCGCCGCCGCAGCTGTTTTTGATGGGTGATATGTTTGACTTTTTAAGCAAAACTTGCTTCACGCAAAAGGTTTTTCAAAGCTACATCCAGCGGCTAAACACGCTCGGCAAAAGGTGCGAGATTTACTATTTTGAAGGCAACCACGACTTTAATTTACGCCAAATTTTTCCGCAAATAAAGGTGTTTAGCCTTAGTCAGCAGCCAGCGGTTTTTTCCAGCGAATTTGGCGAGGAATTTAGCCTAGCCCACGGCGATGTGTTTTTGCCGTTTTTTCAGCAAACGGCGTTAAAAATGCTGCGGGCGAGGTGGCTTGTGTGGGCGCTTGATTTGGTGGATTGTGCGTTGTTTTACGCCATTTCGCGCGCCATTTTACGCAAACAAAAGAGCAAAAATATGGGCTTTAAAATTCAAAACTTCAAAGAGCTCATCTCACGCAAAATCGACCGCTACAAAACTAAAAGAGTCTGCGAAGGGCACTACCACCAAGGAGAGAGCGTTGAGTTTGGTGAGAAAAATTACTTTAATTTTGCGGCGTTTGGGATTGAAGGTGAGTTTTACATAGCAAGCTTTAAGCAAAAAAAACTTATATTTATAAAACAAAATTTAACATAGCGTTAAATCAAATTCGGTTTTTGCGAGGTAGATGTGAAAATTTGTAGAAGCATAAGCGAGATTAAGCAGTTTCGTCAAAGTTTAGAGGAAAATGGTGTGAAAAATGTCGGTTTTGTGCCGACTATGGGGGCGTTACACGAGGGGCATTTAAGTCTAATCAACCAAGCCGTGAGTCAAAACGAAGCGGTGGTTGTCAGCATTTTTGTCAATCCAACGCAGTTTTTGCCAAACGAGGACTTGGCGGCTTACCCGCGTAAAGAGGCGGCGGATTTGGCGATGTGTGAAACGGCGGGCGTGGCGGCGGTTTTTTTGCCACAAGCTGAGGAGATTTACTCGGATGACGAGCCAAAAATTCTAGCCAGCAAGCGCCTTTCTAGCCTCTTTGAAGGGGCGAGCAGGGCGGGGCATTTTGACGGAGTTTGTGCGGTTTTGACAAAACTTTTCTCGCTCATTCGCCCAAGCAAAGCCTACTTTGGCAAAAAGGACGCTCAGCAAGTCGCAGTTGTGCAAAATCTTGTCGCGCGCCTCTTTTTGCCGCTGCAAATTGTGCCGTGCGAGCTGGTGCGGGCAAAGGACGGCTTGGCGCTTTCTTCGCGAAATGCGTATTTAAGCAGCGAAGAAAGAGAGGTCGCGCTAAGTCTTAGCAGGGCGCTAAAAGAGGCGGCGCAACTTGTTGCACGCGGCGTTACAGACGCGCAGAGTTTGAACGAGAAGATGAGCCAAATTCTAGCCGCCGCAGGAGCACAAAAAGACTACACGGCGGTGGTGGATCGAGAATTCAACGAGTTAAGCCACGCTAAGTTGCACGAGACGATTTTGCTCATCGCCGCAAGAGTTGGCAAGACAAGGCTGATCGACAATTTGTGGATTTAAATTCGGTTTTGACAAATTTTAAAGGAGTGAAAATGACATTAACTGAGAAGATTTTCTCTGCTGCGGCGGGGCGCGAGGTGAAGGCAGGCGAGATCGTAGAAGTTGGGATTGATATGGTGATTGGTAATGACATCACAACGCCGATTTCGATCAAAGCTTTTAGGGAAAGTGGCGCGAAAAAACTCGCAAATCCACGCGGTTTTGCCATCGTAATGGACCACTACATTCCCGCAAAAGACATCGCCAGCGCAAACCAAGCCAAAATCAGCCGCGAGTTTGCTTACGAGCACGATTTACCATACTTTTTTGACGAGAAGCAGATGGGGATCGAGCACGCGTTGATCCCAGAAAAGGGGCTTGTTGGACCCGGCGACATCATCATCGGCGCAGACAGCCACACCTGTACTCACGGCGCGCTCGGAGCGTTTAGCACGGGGATGGGAAGCACGGACATTGCATATGCGATGATCACTGGAAAAAACTGGTTTAAAGTGCCAAGTTCGATCAAAGTCGAGCTAAGCGGCAAGCTCAACAAGTGGGTTTTTGGCAAAGATATCATATTAGAGCTGATCCGACAAATCGGCGTTGATGGCGCGCTTTACAAGGCGTTGGAGTTTTGCGGCGAAGGGCTAAAAAGCGTTGATATGGACGGGCGTTTTAGCATTTGTAATATGGCGATCGAAGCGGGCGCGAAAAACGGCGTCATCGCGGTTGATGAGATTACGCAAGAGTTTTTAAACTCGGTAAAACTCGCGCGCGAGCCACGAATTTTTCAAGCAGACGCAGACACGGTTTATGAAAAAGTGGTGAAAATCAACCTTGACGAGTTAGAGCCAGTTGTGGCTTATCCTTTCTTGCCAAGTAATGGCAAAAGCGTGAGTGAGGCGATGAAGGATGAGATTAGCGTTGAGCAGGCGTTTATCGGCTCTTGCACTAACGGCAGACTTAGTGATTTGCGCGTAGCAGCAAGCATTTTAAAAGGACAAAAGGTTGCCAAAAAAACAAGGCTGATCATCACCCCTGCGACTCAAAAAGTGGCTTTGCAAGCGCAACGAGAAGGGCTTTACGAGATCTTCGCGGAGGCAGGAGCGGTTGTGAGCAACCCGACTTGCGGCGCGTGCTTGGGCGGGTATATGGGAATTTTGGGCTCAGGCGAGCGGTGCATCAGCACGACAAACCGTAACTTTGTCGGTAGGATGGGGGACCGCACAAGTGAGGTTTATCTAGCCAACTCAGCAGTCGTTGCCGCAAGCGCGATCGCAGGCAAAATCATCTCTCCAACCAAACTTTGATTAACTTCTTTTGCTTTAAACTTGTCAAATTCGAATTTGACAAGTTTTTGGCTCTTTGCTTCTAGTTTTTTTTAATTTTAGTGCAGTTTTACTAGCGCAAACGCGTAGGTGAAGCATTTGTTTTACAATTTTAATCCTCATTTTGGTTCAAATCCAAAAGTCTAAAAATTTGTTAAAACCAAATTTGGTTTTCGCAGTTTTAAGATGTCGGTTGTTTTACGAAGTTAATTTTATTTCAAAAGGGGGACAAGGGGGGGCTTGAATTGCGAAGTCGCTCCCGCAAATCCGCCTTTTAATCCCCCAATCCCCCTGCAACGCTTTCAAGGTTGCGTAAAAACTGATAGTTTTTTACGATTAATCTAAACATTTAGGCATTTTTGTTAAATCAAATTTGGTTCTAACAATTTTGCGAGTTTGGTAAGTGAAAGTTGCGAAGTGACATTTTCAAAGCCTTGCTTTGAAATTTTAGGCAGTTTTTGCAGGGTTATTTTGGCGTTTTTTGCTCTTTTTAAACTGGTGGTCAAGGTGTCAAAGGTTGTTACAAAAAGTAACACTAACAAAATTTGTTTGTAAAAAAAATTGGCGATTTAGCTAGGCGTTGCTAGTGCGGTGGGCGGTTTTTGCCAGCAAAGTAACCAGTTTTTGTGAAAATGGTTTTTGGTTAAAACGCTTTGGCGGCAAAAGAGTCGCGACTAAAATTTGACACAGCAAGGCGAGTTTTGTAAAACGACGACAAAAGCGGCGTTTGTAGGCGTTTTTTTGGCAAAAAGCGTTGTAAAATCGGCGTTTGCAAGAGGCTGAAAGAAGAGTTGATGTTTGTCAAAAATGCCAAATTTGGCGAGGCGAATGTTAGAAAATTTGAGTATTTTGAGAAAATTTGCGGTTATTTTGAGCTAAATCAAAAAACGCAAGGCAGAAATTTTGCTTCAACCAAACCGCTAACTGGTTGCGAAAATTAAATTTTGCTAAAAGCGAATTTGAAATTGATTTACAACAAAATTTGCTGTGTAAAAAAGTAACATTTTGCTTTTTTAAGGAGTGATTTTAAAATTGATTAAGCCAAAATAAGCTAAAAATGATTAATTACTTCATTTTAGCACAAAGGATAAGTTATGGCTAAATTTAAAACTATGGACGGCAACGAGGCGGCAGCTTACGCCTCTTACCCTTTTACTGAGGTGGCTGGAATTTACCCGATCACCCCAAGTTCTCCGATGGCAGACTTTACGGACGCGTGGGCGGCACAAGGCAAGAAAAACCTCTTTGGCACAACGGTTAGGGTGGTTGAGATGCAAAGTGAAGGCGGCGCGGCTGGTGCGGTTCATGGCTCGCTTCAAGTTGGCGCGCTAACTACGACCTACACGGCTTCGCAAGGACTTTTGCTTAAAATTCCAAATATGTACAAAATCGCAGGACAGATGCTTCCGGGCGTCATCCACGTTTCAGCCCGCTCGCTAGCAGCACAAGCATTGTCGATCTTTGGCGATCACCAAGACATCTACGCCTGTCGCCAAACGGGCTTTGCTATGCTTTGTTCAAACTCGGTTCAAGAGGTTATGGACTTAGCGGGCGTTGCTCACTTAGCAGCGATCAAAGGCAAAGTGCCGTTTTTGCACTTCTTTGACGGTTTCCGCACAAGCCACGAGATCCAAAAAGTCGAGCTAATTGACTATGACGCGTTGGGTAAAATGCTCGACTGGGAGGCGGTGAAGGAATTTCGCAACAACGCGGTCAATCCAGATAACCCAAAAACTCGCGGTACGGCGCAAAATGACGACATCTACTTCCAAACTCGCGAATTGACAAATAAATATTACGAAGCGTTGCCTGATGTTGTGGCGGATTATATGCGTCAGATTTCAGAATTAACCGGACGCGACTATAAGCCGTTTAACTACTACGGCGACCCAGAGGCGGATCGAGTAATCATCGCGATGGGTTCGGTGAATGAGTGTTTAGAAGAGGTGATCGACCACCTTGGCAGACAAGGCGAGAAAGTCGGTGTCGTAAAAGTTCATCTCTACCGACCATTTAGTCTTAAATATTTCTTTGATGTGCTTCCAAAAAGCGTTAAGAAAATTGCCGTCATCGACCGCACAAAAGAGCCGGGCGCACTTGGCGAGCCGCTCTACCTTGACATCAAAGCGGCGTTTTACGGACGCGAGGACGCGCCTGTGATTGTCGGTGGGCGTTACGGACTTAGCTCAAAAGATGTTGATCCTTCGCAGATGATCGCAATTTACGACAACTTGAAACTAGACGCGCCAAAAGACCACTTCACAGTCGGCATCATAGACGATGTGTCAAATTCGAATTTGGAAGTTGGCGAGGCGATGAGTTTGACAAATGAGCTTTGCAAAGAGTGTCTTTTCTACGGACTTGGCGCGGACGGCACGGTTGGTGCAAACAAAAACTCGATCAAAATCATCGGCGACAAAACCGACCTTTACGCACAAGCGTATTTTGCTTACGACAGCAAAAAGTCAGGCGGCTACACACGCAGCCACTTGCGTTTCTCGCCACGCCCAATTCGCGCAACCTACCTCGTTTCACGCCCGCACTTTGTGGCTTGCTCAGTTGCGGCGTATCTTGACATTTATGATGTTGTGGATGGGCTTAGAGACAACGGCACATTCTTGTTAAACTCGATTTGGGATAAAGAAGAGACGATCAAACGCATTCCAAACAAAGTCAAACGACTTTTGGCGCAAAAAAATGCGAAATTCTTCATTATCAACGCGACAAAACTTGCCGTTGAGATCGGGCTTGGCAACCGCACAAACACGATTATGCAGTCAGCCTTCTTCAAACTTGCAAACATCATCCCATTTGACGAAGCGCAAAATTATATGAAAGAATACGCGAAGAAAACTTACGCCAAAAAGGGCGATGAGATTGTCGCGATGAACTGCAAGGCGATTGATGTTGGTGCGGACGGCTTGGTTGAGATTGAAGTTAAGCCTGAGTGGGCGAATTTGGCTGACGAGGTGGCTAGCTCACACGACTCAAAATACAAAGGCAACGACTTCATCGAAAACATCGTAAAACCGATCAACGCTGCGCGCGGTAACTCGCTTCCAGTGTCGGCGTTTTTGGGTTACGAAGACGGGCATTTTGAAGCTGGCACGACTGAGTATGAAAAACGCGGCGTTGGCGTGATGGTGCCTAAGTGGATTAAAGAAAATTGTATTCAATGCAACCAATGTGCCTTTGTTTGTCCGCACGCAGTAATTCGACCATTTTTGATTAACGAAGAGGAGATTCAAGCTGCGCCTGAGGGCTTTGGCGAGAGAGTTTTGGACGCAAAAGGCAAAGATTTTGCGGGGTTAAAATACAAAATTCAAGTAAGCCCGCTTGACTGTACTGGGTGTGAGCTTTGTGCGCAAAACTGCCCTTCAAAAGAAAAGTCGCTTGTGATGGTTCCACTTGGCGAAGAGCTTGACAAAGGGGTGCAAGAGGATGCGGATTACGCGTTTAAGAAGATCACCTACAAAGATGACATTTCAGGCAAAGCAAACGCGAAAAATGCGATGTTTGCGCAGCCGTTATTTGAGTTTAGCGGCGCTTGCCCGGGTTGCGGCGAAACTCCTTACATCACGCAGCTTACAAGGCTTTATGGCGAGGAGATGATCGTAGCAAACGCGACTGGTTGTAGCTCGATTTACGGCGGTTCAGCGCCTAGCACGCCTTATAGAAAGTCAAACAAAAACGGACACGGCGTTGCGTGGGCAAACTCGTTGTTTGAGGATAACGCAGAGTTTGGGCTTGGGATGAAGATCGCAACTGACACGATGCGTGACCGCGTTGAGATGGTGATGAAAGAGACGATGGATAGCGTGCCAAACGCAGTTGCTGGACTTTACAATGAGTGGTTAGCAAACAGAGAAAATTACGCTAAAACGCTTGAAGTTAAAGAGAAATTGTTGCCGATTTTGGAGGCAAATCCAGAGCTAGCAGGCGCGCAAGCACTTCTTTGCTTGAAAAACTTCATCACCAAAAAGTCACAATGGATCATCGGCGGTGACGGCTGGGCGTATGACATCGGCTACGGCGGACTTGACCATGTTCTAGCAAGTGGTAAAAATGTAAATATCCTAGTGCTTGACACTGAGGTGTATTCAAACACGGGCGGACAAAGCTCAAAATCTAGCCGCTCAGGCTCGATCGCGCAATTTACAGCAGACGGCAAAAAGGTGCAAAAGAAGGATTTAGGGCAGATCGCGATGACTTACGGAAATGTTTTTGTCGCACAAATCAACTCAAATGCAAGCCAAGCAAATGTCATCAAAGCCCTAGCGGCGGCTGAGGAGTATGACGGCGTGAGCTTGATCATCGCTTACTCGCCTTGTATCGCCCACGGCATCAAAGGTGGCTTGTCGCAGTCAGGCGCACAGGCTGAGCTTGCGACAAAATGCGGCTACATTCCGACTTATGTTTTCGACCCAGCGTTAGCAAAAGAGGGCAAAAACCCACTGAAAATCACCTCAAAAGAGCCAGAGTGGGAGCGCTACGAGGAGTTCTTGCTTGGTGAGACGCGTTACAACGCACTCAAAAAGCTCAACCCAGAGCACGCAACTGAGTTGCTAGCACAAAACAAAGCAGACAGCCAACGCCGTTACAGGCAGTTAAAGCGTCTTGCATTGGCAGATTTTAGTGACGAGGCAAGCGCGAACTAGTTTGCTAAATTGTCAAAACCAAATTTGACTAAATTCGGTTTTGACATTTGCGTGTTGAAGGCGGCTTGCCTTTGACACGCCCTTTGCTGCTTACAAAACTTAGCACTCAACACGAAGTGCTGCTAATTTAAACTACATTTTAAAATCTTTTAGCTAAAATCGGCAATTTTTAAAAATTTTTTTTTGGAGAGAAACAAGTGGATTATTATGAGATTTTGCAGATTGAAAGAAGTGCGGACGGCGCGACCATCAAACAAGCTTATAGAAAACTAGCATTAAAATACCACCCAGACAGAAACAACGGCGACAAAGAAGCAGAAGAGAAGTTTAAAGAAGTGAGCGAGGCTTACGCGGTTTTAAGCGACGAGGAGAAGCGCTCGGTTTATGACAAATACGGCAAAGAGGGGCTTGAAGGCGGCGGATTTTCGCAAGGTTTTGGCGGGTTTGGCGGCTTTGAGGATATGTTTGCCGACCTTTTTGGGTTTGGCAGAAGGCAGAAGCAAAAGCCGACTGACAAATTTGACTTAAACGCAGGCGTGATAATCAAAATCAGCTTTCAAGAGGCGTTTTTTGGTTGCAAAAAAGAGGTGAGTTTTTCTAAAAAATCAAGCTGCCAAGCTTGCGGCGGAAGCGGTGCAAAGGGCGGCGAAGTTCAGGCGTGTCAAAAGTGCGGCGGAAGTGGGATGTTGCATGTCGCACAAGGGTTTATGACATTTGCACAAAGTTGTCCGCATTGTGCTGGAAGCGGCGAAGTGGTTAAACATAAGTGCCAAAGTTGCAGCGGCAAAGGCTACACGAGCGCGCGCACAAGCGTGTCGTTTGACCTACCAGAAGGTATCGCAGACGGGATGCGGCTAAGGCTGAGTGGCAAAGGCAACGAAGGGGCGAAGGCAACGGGGGATTTGTATATCGAAGTGCAGGTTGAAGAGGACAAAAAATTCGTCCGCAAAAACGACGACATCTGGCTGAAAGTGCCGATCTTCTTCACGCAAGCCGCACTCGGCGTGGTTGTCAAGGTGGATGGGTTAAGAGGCGAGGTGGATCTCAAACTTGCGACTGGCACAAAGGACGGAGAAATCTTCAAATTCGTTGGCGGCGGAGCTAGAAATGTGCAGACAGGCAGGATCGGCGACTTGCTTGTGCAAGTTGAGGTGCAGACGCCAAAAAAGCTAACAAATGAGCAGCGAGAACTTTTGGTGAGTCTGCAAAAAACTTTTGGCATAAAGGACGAGCCCCGTTGTGCAAAGCAGCGCGCTAGATAGTGTTTTTGCGGAGACGAAAAATGTCGCAAACACGCTAAAAGAGGAGACGGGGAAGATTTTCAGCAAAGTTAAGGATTTTGTGAAAAGCAAGATTAATTAAGCAGTTGCAAAAACCGAATTTGAAGGAGGTAAAGTGGCGAGTGTGAAGGATGAGTTGCGAAAAGGTGCTTTATCTTCGCTAAAACGGGCGAAAAACTCACTGCTTTTAGACGCGGCGGATGTCAAAAAAAAGAGTGCTTTGTCAAAGACTGCGCTTGGCGGGGCGTTGCGAGAGGATTTTGCTAAAACCGAATTTGACGAGGAGGTTGAGGGCGAGGCAAGTGCTGGCGAGAAGTTTGAGAGGTTTGGCGACTTTGGCGAGGTTGGCGAGTTTGACGAGGTGAGCGAGACTGGCGAGAGCGGCGAGGCGGAGGCGAATGGGGAGCAAAGCGAGTCCTTAGGCGTTGCTAACACAGATAAGTTTGAGATTAGCAAAGACAAGTTGGTTTTGTTGTTGCGTAAAAAACAGACCGCGTTTAACAAACTGCTAGCTGAGCAAACCTACTTGCCGCTGCTTATTAAGTGTTCAGAAGTCCCGCAAAACGGCGAGGCGTTTGTGGCTTTGGAGTCGTTTAACACAGTGATTACAAAGATGCTTTCTAACCCAGATGAGTTTGATAGCGAGTCTATAATGAAAGTGATTGAGATCATTAACGCAATGCTTTTGGACCCGGATAAGGCAAGCAAAGGGGTTGAGTGGATATGGGCTGCAACACAAGGAGAAGGAGAAAAAATGTCAGAGATTTACCAAGAGTTGGTTGAGTTGCGAAATGAGGATGAAGAGGGCTTGGAGGAGTATCTTTACGAAGATTACGATGACGATGAGGATGAGGATGACGACTATTATTACTACGATGATGACGATGACGACTCGCGGCGTTAGGGCAAAGTGTCAAAATCAAATTTGGTTTTGACATTTGATGTTTTACCAAGTTTAAAGTAATTTTGGCTAAAATCGATGAATTTTTAACTAAGGAGAGAAGATGCTTGATGTAACGCAGATTCAGGAGATTATCCCGCATAGGTTTCCATTTTTGCTGGTTGATAGGGTTGTGGATTTGGTAAAAAACGAAAGCATCCACGCTTACAAAAATGTCACCATCGGTGAGCCAGTTTTTCAAGGGCATTTTCCAGACCATCCGATCTACCCCGGCGTGATGATCATCGAAGGTATGGCGCAAGCGGGCGGCGTTTTGGCGTTTATGAGCGCAAAAGAGCAAGGCATTGACATCGCACAAAAAGTTGTGTATTTTATGAGCGTGGATGGCTGTAAATTTAGAAATCCAGTTCGACCGGGTGACAGACTTGATTACAAGATCGAAGTTGCAAAAGTCCGCGGGACGATGTGGGTTTTAAACGCGCGGGCGTTTGTCGAAGACAAGCTTTGTGCCGAGGCAGAACTTAAAGCGATGATTGTGGATAAATAATTTGCAAAAACCGAATTTGAGTAAGATTTACAAAGGACGCAGATGAGTCGGATAGGAAAATTTGCCATTATCGAAGACGGAGCGAAGATTGGCAGCGAATGCGAGATCGAGGATTATGCTTTTGTTGGGCGGGATGTTTGTTTGCAAGACGGCGTGAAGGTGAAGCAGGGCGCGCGAATTTTAGGACACACGACAATCGGCGAGGCAAGCACGATTTACTCATATGCGATTGTCGGCGACATCGCACAAGACATCAGCTACCTTAGTGAGATGAAAAACGGCTTGAAAAGCGGCGTTGTCATCGGCAAAAACGCGACCATCAGAGAATTTTGCACCATCAACTCAGGCACGCACAAAGGGGATGGTTTTACGCGGATTGGGGATGACGCGTTTGTGATGGCGTATGTGCATATCGCGCACGATTGTCTGGTTGGAGACGGGATCATTTTTGCGAACAACGCAACGCTTGGCGGGCATGTTGAGGTCGGCGACCACGCGGTTATCGGCGGTATGACGCCGGTGCATCAGCGAGTGAGGATCGGCGAGAGTTGTATGATCGCTGGGGCGAGTGCGCTGAGTCAGGATGTTGTGCCGTTTTGTCTTGCGGAGGGCAACCGCGCCTACATCCGCAGCCTAAATTTAGTCGGTTTAAGAAGGCGGTTTGAAAAAAGCGTGATCGACGAGCTGCACTCGGCATATAAATTCTTGTTTAGGCAAAACGCGCCGCTAAACGACCTAGCCAACGAGCTTTTAGCCGCAACGACTTCGCCGCAAGTGAAAAAAATGTGCGAGTTCATACTCTCAAATTCGCGCGGAGTCGCCCTGCCAATTAGCGTTGAGCGCGGTTAAGTTAAAATGTCAAAATCAAATTTGATTTTGACAATTGTGAAGTTTAATGAAGGATCAAAATGGAAAAAATATGCAGTTTTTGCGGGATGAGTGAAGATAGGCATCGTAAAGTTTTTGCCAACGACATTGACAATCCAACTTGTTACATCTGCAACTCGTGCATCAAAGCTTGCTACTCAGCAGTCGAGGGCGAGGTTGAGAAAGAGGAGGAGACGGGTTTTGACCTAGACGCCATCAACACCGACATCACGCCGCGGATGTTAAAGGGTGTTTTGGACGCGTATGTCATCGGACAAGACGAGGCGAAAAAATCGTTTAGCGTAGGAATTTACAACCACTACAAACGCATCTTCAAACAAACGCAGCTTGATGAAGAGGATGATGTTGAGATCGGCAAGTCAAACATCTTGCTCATCGGACCAACGGGTAGCGGAAAGACGCTTCTTGCACAGACGGTGGCGAAGTTTTTGGATGTGCCGATCGCCATTAGTGACGCGACCTCTTTGACCGAAGCGGGTTATGTCGGTGAGGATGTGGAAAACATTTTAACGCGACTCTTTCACGCAAGCGGCGGGGATGTGAAAAAAACCGAGCGAGGCATCGTGTTTGTGGATGAGATCGACAAGCTTTCAAGGTCAAGCGAAAACCGCTCGACAACGCGGGATGTTGGCGGCGAAGGCGTGCAGCAAGCCTTGCTTAAACTTATCGAAGGCAGCGTGGTGAATATCCCGCCAAAAGGCGGCAGAAAACACCCAAACCAAGACTTCATCAGCATCGACACAACCAACATCTTATTCGTCTGCGGCGGTGCGTTTGACGGGCTTGAAAAGATCATCGACAAGCGTTTGGGCGGAAATTCAGTTGGCTTTGGACACGAAAAACACAGCGCAAAACAGCGAGACGAGTTGCTAGAAAAGGTTGAGCCGGATGATTTGGTGCATTTTGGGATGATCCCAGAGCTAATCGGCAGGCTTCCAGTCATCACCACTTTAAACAAGCTGAATGTGGCGGATATGGTGCGAATTTTAACCGAGCCAAAAAACGCCATCATCAAGCAATACCAAAAGCTTTTTGCGCTTGATGATGTGACTTTGAAGGTGGAAAAAGAGGCGTTGGAGGCGATCGCTGAGCTTGCGATTAAGCGTGAAACGGGCGCGCGCGGTTTGCGTAGCATTCTCGAAGAAGTTTTGCTTGACACTATGTTTGAGCTGCCAGAACTTAGAGGTTACGACATTGTCATCACGCCAGAGGTGATCCGTGACAAAGTCGCCCCACTGAAAATCAAATCCGTCAGCACAAAACCAGCAAAAGCCACCAAGCCAAAAGAAGGCAAAACGGCGAAAAAAAGCAGCGCAAACGAAGCGGGTAAAGAGTAAAAGTCAAATTCGGTTTTGACAAATTTTGACAAAAAGTTAAATTAAGCAAAGGGTAAAAATGCCAAAGCGAACAGATGTGAAAAATATTTTATTAATCGGCAGCGGACCGATCGTCATTGGGCAGGCGTGCGAGTTTGATTACAGCGGGACGCAGGCGGTGAAGACTTTAAAAGAGCAGGGCTACCGCGTTGTGCTGATCAACTCAAATCCAGCAACCATTATGACCGACCCTGAATTTGCGGACGCGACCTACATCGAGCCGATCACAAAAGAGGCGATTTTGCGTATCATCGAGCGCGAAGGAGTGGATGCGATCTTGCCGACAATGGGCGGGCAGGTTGCGTTGAATGCGGCGATGGAGGTTTATAACAGCGAGGAGTTTAAAACCAAATTTGCGAGCGTCAAATTCTTGGGCGCAAAGCCAGAGGCGATCCAAAAAGGCGAGGACCGCGTGGCGTTTAAAGAGGCGATGATTAAAATCGGTATGGACCTGCCTAAATCGCACTATGCTTACAACCTAGAAGAGGCGTTGAATGCTGCTAGCGACATAGGCTTCCCGCTCATCATCCGCGCTAGCTTTACACTTGGAGGTGCTGGAAGCGGCGTGGCTTACAACACGGATGAATTCCGCGCACTAGCAGAGGCTGGTTTGGAGGCAAGTCCGATCAGCGAGATTTTGATCGAAGAGAGTTTGCTTGGGTGGAAAGAGTTTGAGATGGAGGTGATCCGCGACAAGGAGGACAACTGCATTGTCGTGTGCTCTATTGAAAATATCGACCCGATGGGCGTGCATACGGGTGATAGCATCACCATAGCACCCGCTTTGACGCTGACGGATAAAGAATATCAAAAAATGCGTGATTACAGCTTTGCGATTTTGCGTGAGATCGGGGTTGATACGGGCGGGAGTAATGTCCAGTTTGCGGTCAATCCGCTGAATGGGCGGATGACGGTGATTGAGATGAATCCGCGCGTTTCACGCAGCTCAGCGCTTGCGAGCAAGGCAACGGGCTATCCGATCGCAAAGGTCGCAACACTGCTTGCGGTTGGTTACACGCTTGATGAGATAAAAAACGACATCACAGGCACGGCGGCTAGTTTTGAGCCAGTCATCGACTACATCGTGACGAAAATTCCGCGCTTTACATTTGAGAAATTCCCGGGGGCAAATTCGAATTTGACAACGGCGATGAAAAGCGTTGGCGAGGTGATGGCGATCGGGCGGACATTTAAAGAGAGTATGCAAAAAGCACTTTGCTCGTTGGAGCGGGATTTGGGCGGTTTTGACGAGCTTAACTGCTCGGACGCAGACCTGCTTTTTGGGCTTAGAAACGCGAACGAAAAGCGCATTTTACAGATCGCCGAGGCGTTTAGGCGGGGTTATGGTTTGGAAGAAATTCACGAAGCGTGCAGGGTGGATCGCTGGTTTTTGACGCAGATTAGTCAAATCGTGGAGTATGAAAAAGGCGTGGATATGGAGATTTTGTCAGACGCCAAAAGGCTTCGCGAGGCAAAGGCGATGGGTTTTAGCGACAAACGACTTGCCAGACTCATCAGCCAAAAAGACAACTTAGAACTTACGCAAAATGATGTTTTTTACGCAAGAAAACAGCTTGGAATTGCGCTTTCTTACAACGAGGTGGATACTTGTGCGGGTGAGTTTGCCTCTTTGACGCCTTATCTTTACAGTACGACAAATCCGCAAAATTGTGCGTCAAATTCGAATTTGACACAAAAGCTAGTCGGCGAAAAGTCGGTTTTGATCATCGGTGGCGGACCAAACCGCATCGGACAAGGCATCGAATTTGACTATTGCTGCGTGCATGCCTCTTTTGCCTTAAAAGACCTTGGCGTGAAGAGCATTATGTACAACTGCAACCCAGAAACCGTCAGCACCGACTACGACACGAGCGATGTGCTTTATTTTGAGCCGATCGACTTTGAGCATTTACGCAGCGTCATCGAGCGAGAAGAGCCAAGCGGGGTGATCGTGCATTTTGGCGGACAGACGCCGTTGAAGTTTAGCAAACGGCTTAGTTTAGCGGGCGCGAAGATCATCGGCACGAGCGCAAGGGCGATCGACGAGGCGGAGGACCGCAAAAAATTTAGCGAATTCATCACCCGCATCGGCGTTAAACAGCCTTGCAACGACACAGCTACAAGCGAAAGCGAAGCGGTTGCAAAGGCAGCACAGATCGGCTATCCAGTTTTGGTGCGTCCGAGTTATGTTTTAGGTGGGCGGGCGATGAGGCGTGTGCATAATGAAGCTGAGTTGCGTGAGTATATGAACGAAGCGGTGCAAGTGAGCAACAACTCGCCTGTTTTGCTCGACAAATTTTTGCAAAATGCGACTGAGCTGGATGTGGATGCGATCTGTGACGGACGCGAAGTTTTCATCGGGGCGATTTTAGAGCATATCGAAGAAGCGGGCGTGCATAGCGGCGACTCGGCGAGTTTGCTTCCGCCGCTAAATCTTAGCGCGCAGATGATCAAACAAGTCGAAGAGGCGACCTGCAAAATCGCCCTTGAACTTGGCGTGATCGGGTTGATGAACATCCAATTTGCCATTTTCGAAGGCGAACTTTACATCATCGAAGTCAATCCGCGCGCGAGCCGCACCGTGCCGTTTGTCAGCAAAGCCACTGGCGTGCCGATGGCAAAAGTCGCAACGAGGGTGATGTGGCAAAAAAGTCAATTCCCGCAAGAAGAGGGCATCCTCGCATCGGCGTTGAAGTTTTACGACAAATTCGGCGTGGTGCAAAAGGCTGACGGAGTGTATAAACCGCGAATTTCAAACCGCGTGAGCGTTAAAGAGAGCGTCTTTCCGTTTAACAAACTCCCGGGCGCAGACCTTATCTTAGGACCTGAGATGAAAAGCACGGGCGAGGTGATGGGCGTTAGTTCGCGTCACGAGGTGAGCTTCCTAAAAAGCCAGTTTGCCGCGAAAAACGAGCTTGCCAGAAGCGGTAAAGTCTTTTTGAGTTTAAGCGAATTTGACAAGCCGCGTGCGGTTGAGCTTGGGCGAAAGTTTATCGAAGCTGGCTTTGAGCTGATGGCGACTTATGGGACTTTTGTGGTGCTAAGAAACGGCGGAATTGAGGCTGAGCTTGTGTTTAAGATCAGCGAAGGGCGACCAAACATCGAAGACAGACTCAAAAACGGAGATGTCGCGTTGGTTGTGAATACGAGTGATAGCAAGTCAAATGGTGATGACGCTTATAAAATCCGCCAAGCGGTGATTAGGATGAAAATTCCGTATTTTACAAATATGAATCTTGCGTTGATCGCAGCCAGTTCGTTGCTGTTTTTTGACGAGGCGAGCGAGGTGAAGAGTTTGCAGGAGTGGCTGAAAGGGTAGGAAAATGGAGCGAGGCAGGTCGAAAAAAGAGGTTGCGGAGCGGTTTAGCATCTCGCTTCCTCCGCAGCTTTTGTCGGCTTTTGACGAGTTTGTAGAGCGCAGAGGGCAGGGTAGAAGCGAGTGCATTAGAGACTTGATCCGTCAGGCGATTTTAGACCAAAGTTGGGGGCAGGCTAGTGAAAAGCCAGCTGCCACGCTGCCTAAGAAGTTTTACAAATTTACGCCAAAACCAAATTTGACTTCAACTCGCACGCGGAGCGCCTCTTGCAACGCGTGCGAGTGCTTTTGGCTCAAAAGTTCGTTTTGCTCGACTTTGCTTGAAAAGTCTGGTGCGACAAATTTGCTTTTGGGCGGCGAGTTTTTGTTGAGTGAGTTTTTTAAAGCGTCTCAAAAAACCGCGACCAAACCGCTTTCAAGTATTGTAAAAAAGGCAAAGCCAAGCCTTTTGCGCGCGTTGCAAAATTTGACTTACAACCCGCTTAGCCCAAAACCACAAGCAAGAGCCAAGCCGCTTAGTGCGTTGGTTGCGTTTGCGTCAAACGCGGTTTTCAACCCGCCTTGTGCAAATTTCAATACATTTGCGATCTCGGCTTTGAATGTCGAGGAGTTTGTGAGTGGTTTTTTTGCTCAACTTCACCACACAAGGCAGCTTCACGCACAAACCATCCTGCCGTGCGGCTTGTTAAGCGCGCCGTTACTCTCTTCAAAATTAACCTTTTTTAAACCAAATTTGATTTTGGCGGATTTGACAAGTGTGAGCGGGAGATGTTTGCAAAGCGGAGTGAAAAGCGGCGAGTTTTTCACCGCTTCAAGCGAGGCTTTGACGCCAGTTTTGAGCGAGTTGCGCGCACTTTGCCCAAAGGCAAAACCAACTTGGCAGCCAACAACGCTGATGTCGCAATACAACTCGCGCTACCTGACTGAAATGCGCCGTTGGCATCGCAATAGACTCAACCACTCGCACGACCACGCGCGGACTCACTCACACGAGCGCTCAAAAAAGGACTTTGTTGCCGTTTTTGTCGCAGTTTTTGACCACCACCAAAACGAGCTGCTTGCGAAAAAAACCTCGATCGAACACGATGCGAATGTGGATATCATCTACACAACGCACATCCACATCGACCACCACAACTGCCTAGAAACCAGCGTTATCCGAAGCTTTAACGCCGAGAATATCGAAAATTTTTGCAAACAAATCTCCCTTCTTCGCGGCATCAAGTTTTCAAACATCGTCCGCGTTGCGGCGCATTCGGTTTGAAAGGCGGATTGATGAAAACGCTAGTTTGCTTAACGCTTCTTTTTAGCGTGTTAAACGCAAAAACCCTGCCTGCGCAACTTAGTGCCAAACGCCCGCCGCTTCTGCCTGAGCAAATCGAGTTTGTCAGTGAGGCTTTTGGTGCGCTCTTGCCACGAGTTACCACAAAAAGTGGCTATGTCTTAGACGCACTAATGCAACACAAAGCTAAAATCAACGGCATTTGGCTAGGCGTTGGCGAGGTGATCGGCGTGTATAAAATCGTGCAGATCAACAAGAGTAGCGTTTTGCTACAAGGCGAAGCGAATTCGATATTGCTGAAACCAAAAGAGATCGACATTTTTAAAACCGAGAGATAAACTAAAATTAATTTGAAATCTAGCTTGGAGTTTTAGGAGTTTAAGAAAAAAGATGGTGGTTTGGGGCAGAATCGAACTGCCGACACGCAGATTTTCAGTCTGCTGCTCTACCGACTGAGCTACCGAACCATCTTAAAAAAGCGTATTCTATCTTTTTTTCTTTAAACTTGGCTGAAAGTAGTCAAATTTGGTTTTGACAATTTTGCAAAAACCGAATTTGACTTGACAAAACAGCTAAATTTGTTAAATTAAACTAAAACGCAGTTGTGCCAAAGCCGTAAAAACGCGGTTTGTAAAAAGTCGGGCTGGTTGGTTTCCAGCCCGCAAGAAGTGAGTTTAAGAGTTGTCCGAAGCGGTTTTGTCTAACTCTTCTTTTAACTCGGCGTAGCTTTGTTGCTCACAGAGATAGACCTTATAAACGCAGTTGATCGCCGCTGCAACGCCTAATGCTACGCCGCCAAAAAGCCAGCCCACGCCGCCAAAAAGCTTCATCGCCCCAACGCCAAGCCCAACGCCAGTTAAGATGCTTACAACGATCTGAATCCCAAGCGTCAAAGAGTCCGCTGCCTTGACAACGGCGTGAAGTTTGGTCGCGTTTTTTGAAATTTTTTCACTCATTTTCTACTCGCAAAATGTCAAAACCAAATTTAGCTAACCACGCAAAAAGTCCAAAAACGCCTGCAAGCTCGCCGCGTCCGTTACGCTAAAAGTCGGCTTTTGGGTGACTTTGCGGTTGATTCCACTTAGAATATTCGTCCCGAACTCAACAAAAACATCCGCCTCTGAGGCTAACACGCTTTGTTTGTAAAGCACAGGCGAGGTGAGTTGGGCTTTTAAAAGCTCGCTCGCCTCTGCTTTTGTGCTGTAAGGTTTGGCGGTGACATTGCTAATGACGGGCAAAAACTGCTCGCTTAACGCCGCATTCACAACGCCTTCAAACTCGTCCGCCGCGCTTTGAAGCAGTGGGCAGTGGCTCGCCACGCTCATATCAAGCAACATCGCCCTTTTCGCGCCGCTCTCTTTAAGGTGGCTAGCAAGCCCCTCTAAGTCTGAGCGCAAGCCCGCCACGACAATCTGCCCATCGCAGTTGAAATTCGCTGCCCACACCTTTTTACCCGCCTCTTGCCACTGCTTGCACGCGTTGATGACCACTTCGTCACTAAGCCCAAGCACAACAAGCATCCCAGCCCCAGCTCCTTCGCACGCCCGCATCATCGCCTCGCCGCGTTTTGCAACCAAGCCAACCGCTTTTGCCAAGCCGCTCTCTCCAACGCCAAACGCGCCACTTACGCCAAGTGCGCCAAACTCGCCAAGCGAGTGTCCAAAACTCGCCTCCAAGCTGATCTCTTTGCCGCTAAAACCGCTCAACTTTGCCGCCAACTCACCCAAGCTTGCCTCTTTTGACGCTGAGTTAAAAACGCTCTCTTTTAGCGCACAAAATGCCATAAACGCGTTAAGCAAAACGCAACTTTGCGTCCAGTCGCTTCGGCTTAAAAGCGGGTTTTCTTCGAACATCACAGAGGCAAAATCTGCCTTTTGCTGCTCGCAAACTACTTCGAAAAACTCCTTTGCCGCCGCGCTTTGGTTGAAAAATTCGTGTCCCATTCCAGCCTTTTGTGAGCCTTGTCCGCCAAAAATTAGTGAAATTTTCATCTTAAACCTTTAATGTAAATTGTCAAAATCGAATTTGAATTTTATTTTAATGTTTGTAAAAACTTTTCATACTCTTTTTCAAGCTCAGCGATCCGCTCTTTTGTGTTGCTTGACTCGTCAATCTGCGCTTCAATGGTCGCGAGTCGTTGTAGGATGTATTCAAAAATCGCCGTGTTGATGTCTGGGATTTTGCTGTGTTGAAGCGGTTCTTCGCAGCACTCGCCGATGGTTTTGGCTGGAATTCCAACTGCCGTGCAGCCCGCTGGCACGCTTTTGACTACGACTGAATTTGCGCCGATCTTACTCTTTTCGCCGATGATGATGTCGCCTAGAATTTTCGCACCCGCGCCGATGACAACGCCGTTTTGCAAAGTCGGGTGGCGTTTGGTTTTTTCTAAACTCACGCCGCCAAGAGTCGCACCTTGGTAGATGAGGCAGTCATCACCGATTTCCGCTGTCTCGCCGATGACAATGCCTGTTGCGTGGTCTAAAAACACACGCCGCCCAACTGTTGCGCCCGGATGGAGATCTACGCGAGTTAAGAGGTTGCTAACGCCGCCCAAAACCCGCGCAACCCTCCTAAAACCTCGCCTCCAAAACCAATTCGCAAAGCGGTGATTAACAACCGCCCACACGCCCGGGTAGTTGAAAAAAAGCTCAACAAAGCTCGTGTAGGCTGGGTCGCGGCGTTTTGGCTGGCTTAAATCTTCTTTAATTAAGGCAAAAAAATTCAAAATCACTCCTTAACTTCAAGCATTTCCCAAAACCCATCAGGCGTCATTTCTTGTTTGTTAAGCGTGATTTTCTCTTCTGTGCCGTTAATTTGCGAGGTTAATTCCATCACCTCAAAGCCGTCTTTTGTGACAAAAAGTCGCTCAAAAGGCGTTAAAGAGGGCGAAATTTGGCTTAGTTTAAACTCGCTTTTTGCGTCAAATTTGATTTTAGCAGCAAAGTTTGCGCCCGCCTCGCTCCACGCCGCTAGGTGGTGCGTTGAGAAAAATGTCTTGCCGTTGTTTTTGAAGCTAAAATTTGTCGCATTCAGCTCTGGTTTTGTGGCTAAAAGTTTGGCAAAAAGGAGATTGTCAGGCTCACTGAGCAGTTCCAGCGGCGTTAGAAGAGCGATATTTTTGAGCTCAAAGTCGTATCTCACCTCGTCTAATTTGAATTTTTCTGCCAATCCTTTAAAATCAAAACCGCCGAGCAAAAGGTGGCTTTGCACATTTGCAACGCCGCTCTTGGCGCTCACACCCGTTTGCGACTCCAAGCCGTTTAGGACAATGTCGTTAAACGCGTTAAACGCTCGCAACTCTTTAAACGCAAGCGTGAAGTTGCTTTTAAACTCCTCGTAACTCACTTCGTTTTGGCTAAAAATATCGATCGGCGTTTGGTAGTCTCCGCCAAAAACCGCCTCTTTTAGCGTAAAAGTCAGTCTGTCATTTACGATGTCAAGTAGGGCGATGCTGAGTTTGTCGCGGATGAGTTTTCCGCTAGAATCTAGCGTGAAGCCAAGCTTTCCGCCGCGAATTTCGTAACCCTCAGCGTAGTCGCCGCCTTGTGTGTCGCGGAGGTTGATGTCGTGAAGAGCGATTTGAACCTCAGCTGCTCCAAAGAGACTTTTGCTGGCAAATCCGCTTAAAATCATCTCGTCAAATTCGAATTTGAACGCGTTTAAATCGTGAGAATATCGGTTGAAAAAGAGGTCGTAAAGCAGTTGTTTAAATTCCTCTTTGTCCGCAACTGAGATAGCAAATTTGACATTTTTTGAGGTGAAAATGTGGTTACTAAACTGCCCTTGAAAGACGAAATTTAACTCGCCAAGCTTTGCCTCAAACGAGCCGACCGAGCTTAAAAAACCCTTTTTAAACTGCTTGTTGCTAACTTCGTAAAACTCGCTTTGGCTTAATTTGTTAAAAAATTCCTCATTTTTGGAGCTGATGATAAAAAATTGAATCAAAAAAATCAAAGAGAGCAGAGCAAGAGAGGCAAGTAGTATTTTTTTGTTAGATAGCTTCACTTTTGTCATCCTTTTGGTGTAAAAAGTGGCTAACTTTGAGAAGTTAGCCCTATTTTTAGTGTTTAGCTAGATAATTCGTGTCGTAGTGGTTGCTGATGAAGTCTGGATTTTGCATCATCTGTATGTGAAAGTCGCGCGTTGTGCGAATGCCGCCAACGATCAACTCATCAAGTGCGATCTTCATCTTCGCAATCGCCCTGTCGCGGTCATTTTCATAAACAATCAACTTGCCGATCATACTATCATAATAAGGCGGAATCGTGTAGCCTTCGTAAATGTGGCTGTCAAGCCTGACATTTCGCCCGCCCGGTGCGACAAATTTGGTGATCTTGCCTGGATTTGGCATAAAGCTTTTTGGGTCCTCAGCGGCGATGCGGCATTCGATGGCGTGTCCGCTAAGTTTGATCTCGCTTTGTGGTGGCAGCTTTTCGCCCTGTGCGATGCGGATCATCCACTCGATCAAGTCAAGCCCGCTTACCATTTCACTCACGCAGTGCTCAACTTGCAAACGCGTGTTCATCTCAATGAAGTAGAAATTCTCGTCTTTTACATCATACAAAAACTCGAATGTCCCCGCACCGCAGTAGCCGATCGCCTTTGTCGCATCCACCGCGGTTTTATGCAACTTTTGTCTCACCTCTTCGCGCAAAACCACCGCAGGGCTCTCTTCGATCAACTTTTGGTGACGCCTTTGCATCGAGCAGTCGCGCTCGCCGATGTGAATGGCGTTTCCGTGTTCGTCTCCTAGCACTTGCACTTCGATGTGGCGTGGCGAGGTGATGTATTTTTCAAGATACATCGAGCCGTCTCCAAAAGCCGTAACCGCCTCACTTTCAGCAGCCCAAAACGCCTTTTCAAAATCCTCTTCTCGCTCGATCACCCTCATTCCGCGTCCGCCGCCGCCTGCGCTTGCTTTGATGATGACTGGATAGCCGATTTTCGCGGCTAGTTCTTTGCCTTCTTCGATGCCTGCTAGTGCGCCGTCAGAGCCGGGCACAACGGGAATTCCAGCGCGTTGCATCACCTGTTTTGCCTTGCTTTTATCACTCATCAACGCCATCGCCTCAACGCTTGGACCGATGAATTTCACCCCTTGTTTTTGGCAAATTTCAACAAAGTTTTGGTTCTCGCTTAAAAAGCCGTAACCCGGGAAGATCGCGTCTGACTCGCTAATCTCGCACGCACTCATAATCGCCGGGATGTTAAGGTAGCTCTCGCTGCTGCGTGGCGCGCCGATGCAAATGCTAGCGTCAGCATACTTCACATAAAGCGCGCTTGCGTCCGCAGTCGAATGCACGACAACCGCCTCTTTCCCCATCTCCTGAATCGTCCTAAGCGCGCGAAGAGCGATCTCGCCGCGGTTGGCGATCAAAATTCGCTTAATCTCTCTCATATTTTTTCTACCTCAAATAACGCCATCGCATACTCAACCGGCTGTCCGTCTTCAACTAAGCATTTGACAATTCGGCAGTCAAACTCAGCTTCAACTTCGTTCATAATCTTCATCGCTTCGATGATGCAAATCGTCTCGCCCTTTTTCACCATCTGCCCGACCTTCACAAAAGGCGCTGCTCCTTGACTTGGCGCGGCGTAAAAGCTGCCGACCATCGGCGAGTTGAGAGTCGCACTTGCGGCGATGCTAGTCTTCACGCCGTTGTCGCTCACGACTACATTAATCGGCTGTGGCGCAGGGCAAGCTTGCGCGGCTGGCACGGCTGGTGCGGCGATTTCAGGAGCGTATTTTTCAAGCTCGATCTCAAATTCTCCGTCTTTGATTTTGATTTTATTTAGATTTGTTTCGTCAAAAAAATTCATCAATTCTTTGATTTCATCTTTTTTCATTCTGCATCCTTTGTAGAAAATAAACGCACATTTTAACGATTTTTGGTTTAAAGATTGTTAAAAACAAGCGGCAAATTTGTCAAAATCAAATTTGACTTTTTTGCCACACCAAAACACCTTCGATCAGCCGCTTGATGTCGCCGTCTAAAATCGCATCCGTCTGGCTTGACGCCTCGCCGCTGCGGTTGTCTTTGACCTGCTGGTAAGGGAAAAGCACATACGAGCGGATTTGATGTCCCCACGCGATCTGCGTTTTTGGGATGTTTGCGTTGGCTTCGCGTTGGGCGGCAAGTTCGAGTTCGTAAAGGCGAGATTTTAGCATCTTCATCGCAGTTGCGCGGTTTTTGATCTGACTTCGGTCGTTTTGACACTGCACGACAATCCCGCTAGGCTTGTGGGTGATGCGCACGGCACTTTCGGTTTTATTCACATGCTGTCCGCCCGCGCCACTTGCTCGATAAACATCAATCTCCAAATCCTTCTCGTCGATCTCAATGACAATGTCATCGTCAATCTCAGGGCTTACCATCACGCTTGAAAAGCTTGTGTGGCGGCGTCCTGCGCTGTCAAATGGGCTTGTCCGCACAAGTCGATGGACGCCGTTTTCGGTCTTAAAGTAGCCGTAAGCATTCTCGCCTTTTACCAAAAAACTCACATCTTTCAGCCCCGCTTCATCTCCTTCTTGAAAGTCAAGCGTCTCGACCTTAAAGCCCTCTCTTTCGCAAAAACGAAGATACATTCGATACAACATACTCGCCCAGTCGTTGCTCTCCGTCCCGCCAGCTCCGGGGTGGATGCTGACGATGGCGTTTTTGCCGTCATCCTCTCCGTCAAGCAACATCGCAATTTCAAGCGCGACAATAGTCTCGTCAAGTTTGCCCGACTCGGCAAAAAGCGCGCCCATCGTCTCTTCGTCCGCTTCCGCATTTGCCAACTCAAACAGCTCGCTCGCGTCCATCAGCGCAGTCTTTGCGTTGTTGAATTTGTTCAAAACGCTCTCGCATCTTCGCTTTTGCTTACCCGCCGCCGCCGCCGCCTTAACATCACTCCAAAAACTCGCGTCATTCTCACTTTGAGCGATCCTCTCGATCTCCTCTTGCAGTTTTTGGGGATTGACGACTTTTTGGATGTTGTCAAGTTTGGTTTTTAAATTCTTTAAAAGTTCGGTGTATTCATACGCGTCCATACTCTTCCTTAGTCAAATTCGGTTTTAGCAGTTTATGTGTGCTGAGAGTTTGGCGTAAAGCTCTAAAATCTCGCTTTTTTTCAGCACAAAGCTGTTTTTATTCGCGATCAAAAACGCCGAACTTTGCATTATCACCTCGCTCACGCCAAGCCCATTTTGCCGCATCGTCTCGCCCGTCTCGACAATGTCGGTGATCCCGTCACAAAGCCCGACAAGTGGCGCAAGCTCGATTGAGCCGTAAAGTTTGATCACCTGCGTAGCCACCGCCTTTTGCGAGAAGTATTTTCGTGTGATGTTTGGCATTTTTGTGGCAATTTTGATCTGTGGTTTTGTGTAGTCAAGCGGCGCGCCGCCAACCGTGCCAACGCAGACTTTGCACTGCCCGATTTTGAGATCTAGTAGCCGCAAAACTGGGCTTTCGTGTTCGCTTAAAACATCCAACCCAACCACGCCAAGGTCAGCCGCCCCGTGCATAACATAGGTCGGAATGTCTTGGTTTCTGACTAGCAAAAAACAAAAATCTCCACACCGCATTTGCAGCAACCTGCTCTCAAACGCAAAAGTTTCGCCAAAAATTTTGCTAAAAATGTCGAGTGTGTCTTGGGCAATTCTGCCTTTTGGTAGGGCAATGGTCAGCATTTTAATCCTTTAATAAACTTCTAAGCATTCCGCGAAAAACAAGCTTACCGTCAAACTTCAACTCGCGGCTGAGGTTGAGTGTTTTTAGGAGTTTTTCAAAGCCGTTTTGCAAAATTTCACCATTTCCGCCCGTGAAAACAAGCGGCAACTCCTCAAATTTTGCGGCAAAACTCAGCACAAATCCGCACGCCGCACTGAGCGCTCCAAAGCTAATCGCATCTTGCGTATTCAGCGGCATTTCTTCAAGGCTAATCTCCTCGTTGTAGGGCAAGTCAAGTTTTGGCGAAACTGCCTTAAACGCCTCGCTAAGTGCGGTAAAACCAGGCATTATCCCGCCGCCTAAGTGGCGTTGTTTTGTTTGCGGCTCGCCCACCTCAGTTGTCAAAACCAAATTTGATTTTGACAACTCATCTCGCACAATGTCAGCGGTGATCGCGCTTCCAGCATCCACCACAACAGCCGCCTTCACGCCAAGACAAGCCGCCATTCGATCCGCCCCAAGCCCAGCGTAGCGTGACGCGAGCGCGCCAAACGCCGCCTTCACGCGAGGTGCTAGGTCGCAAAACTGCTCGTTTTTTGCCGCTTTTAGCGTCTCGTTAAATTCGCAATTCACGCTCACAAAGTGTATTTTTTTTGCAAAAACCGAATTTGACTTCACCATCTCGCAAAGCGTTTTTGTTTTAAGATGCGAGATTTTCGCTTCGTCTAAAAGCGGCGTGGTTAGCTTTAAAATGTCGCTGCAACCGCCGTTTGCCGCGCGACTTGCTGCCTCAAACCACTCTTTTTCAACCTCGCAAAATGTCGCTCGCGAGTTACCAACATCCACCAAAACCATCCCGTCCCTAACTTGCCAGTTTTTCTTGAATTTCGTAGAGTTTAAAGCCGCTTTCTTTGGCAGACTTTACAACTTTACTGCAAATTGCGCTTTTGTAAAAACAAATTCGCTTTTTGATGCTAAATTCCATCTTTGCTTCAACCGCACGGCAAATTTCTTCAAGCTCTAAAAACTCCTTTACAACCAGCCTCGACTTAGCTTCTCGCCACAAAACCAGCGTGTAAAAACCTTTGACATTCACCCCAAAAAAGAGCACAAGCCCTCGCTTTTTGCAAAACTCGCTTGTTTGCAAAATGACTAGGTTTTTTAGCAAAATGTTGTGAGTCGCAAAGTTGTTTGCAATGAGTTTGTCAAGCATCCAAACGCCTCCTTAACGGAAAAACCTTACATCCAAAACGCTATCCTCGCAAAAGAATTTCTCGTCCCCAATAAAGCTCACGCTGTCTAATTCGCGGTTTAGTTTGTGGATTTTGCGTAGGTTTAAGCCAAGGTCAAGCTCAAAGGCGTAACCATTTTTCTCAAAGGCAAAAATCTTCTCCCCATAAAGCATCGCCCCTGTGAAAATTGCATACTTAAATTCGCGTGAAGCAAGCGGCGTTAGCGAGGTTGAGAGTTTTTTGACTTCGCCGTTTTTTAAGAACAAAAAGACTGCGTTTTTGGTGATCAACGCGGTTTTGATCTGCGCGTCAAAATACTTCGCTTTGCCACCTGAGAGGACGCCAACGCGGGTTGAGGTCGCAGCGATGATCTCGCCGTTTTGCGTTTGGTTGAGGGCGATGATGTTGTTGAAAAAATACTCGCCGCCAACTACGATGTCACGCGTGATCGTCAAGCGACTAAGACTCACCGCTAAAACCTTGCCATCAAGCGTTGCAAACAAGACTTCTTGCGGCGTAAAAAGTGGCGCAACGGTGGTTGAGTCTTGCGAGAAAACCGCGCTTTGCTTATATTCAAGTGCGGTTTGCGAGGTTTGCAGGTTGATTAAGTAGATCGTGTTTTTTGCCGTGACAACCGCCAAAAAAACGCCGTTTGAGCTCGCACTCACTGCCATTGAGTCAAGCTGCGTTTTGAAATAGAGGCGATTTTGGTTATAAACCTTGACTTCGCCGTTAAAGTTGCTGACGATGTCAAGAGTGTTAAACGAGCCTAAAAAACGCTCTTCTTTGCTTAGTTTAACGGTGCTAACAACGCCCTTTTTGTTAAGAAATTTTCCGTTACTTAAAGTCGCGCCGTCCGCGGTTTTGTGGATGATCTCGCTTGGCAGAGTGCTTTTGAATTTGTTATGGACTTGAAGGTTTGTTGTTGGTTGGTAATACTGCCTTGAAGTCGAACACGCCGTAAAAACAAACGCCGCCAAAGTAGCCGTAAAGATAAGTTTTGCGCTTTTCATTTTAGTCCTTATTAAGTTTTAGTGGAGTTACGATGTGTCTAAGTTGAGTTGCTAAAATTGTCAAATTCGAATTTGGCGAAATTTTTTGAAACTCAGCGTCTGCGAGGGCGAAATTTGCCGCTTTAATCGCCTTAAAGCCGTTCATAAACGCATTAAAATTGCCTAACAACTCCGCACTTTGTCCGCCGTTTGAGATGTTTAACATCTGCTTTAAAAGCGGATCGGTTTGCAAGCTAAGAGCGTCTGAGATAAGCTTTGCGTCACGAGAGCCAAGCGCAAAAAGGGCGTATAAATCAGCGTTGTTTTCACGCAAAATCGCCTTCGCCGCTTCGTCAGACGGCTTTTGCAAAAGTGTGTTAAAAGCCTCGTTTGCGCGCTCAAACTTCGCCTCTTGCGCGCTTTTTTGCACGCCAAAATACACTCCAACGCCGATCAAAATCAAAGCGATGACGATAAACTTTGTCAGGTGGCGTTTGATGAATTTCTCGCTGCGGATGGCGTTTTCTAAAAACTGCTCTTCGGTGCTAAGTTGGGCTTTGAGATACTCCAAATTTTCGTTGATTTTACCACTCATAACATCCCTTTTTGAAATAAATTGCGGCGATTGTAGCGAAAAAAGTTTATTTTTAGCTTCAAATTTGATTTTTACATTAAATTTGTCAAATTCGAATTTAAGCCTCTTTTTAGTAAAGTTGGAAAAAAGGAGAGAGGATGCAGAATTTTCAAAAGGATTTTGAGAGGTATTTGCTACAAAATTTGCCTCACACGCAAAGCTTTCACCCGCATTTTAACGAGGCGTTAGCGTGGGTTTTAAAGGCTGGCGGCAAGCATTTTCGCGCAAAACTTGTCTTGGGCGTGGCGGAGGCATTTGGCTCGCCGTTTTTGAAAGAGGCTTACGACATCGCCCTTGCTGTGGAGTTTTTACACGCTTATTCGCTCATTCACGATGATCTGCCTGCGATGGACAACTCGCCGCTTCGGCGAGGCGTTGCGACTTTGCATATCAAATTTGACGAGACAACGGCGATTTTAGCAGGAGATGCGTTGAACACGGAGGCGTTTAGGCGCATTAGCGTTGCAAATTTGCCAAGCAAGATTGCCGTGAAGTGTGTGGAGATTTTGGCAACAAATGGCGGTTTGCAGGGGATGGTTATCGGGCAGGCGATCGACTGCTTTTTTGAAAACAAGCGGCTTAGCTTAGAAGAGCTTAGCTTTTTACACAGCAAAAAAACGGGGGCGTTGATCGCCGCTTCGATGCAGCTTGGCGGCGTTTTAGCCTGCCTTAGCAGCCAGACAAACGCCAAAATTTACGACATCGGCGTCAAACTCGGACTCGCCTTTCAGATCCACGACGACCTTCTTGACGCAACGCAGGACGAAACGAGTGTTGGCAAGCCTGTTTTGCACGATTCAAACAAGAATTCTTTCACTAACTTGCTTGGCATAGAGGAGGCGAGGGCGAAGCGAGATGAGTTGATTTGCCAGATGTTGAGTGAAGCGGAGAGTGACGCGGAGTTAAAGCCACTTTTTGCCATTTTGCAAGAGCTTTGCGAGAAATATCTAACGGAGCGAAAATGACCATCACAGAATTCATCAACCAGTGCGACTACCTTTTAAAATCGCACTTTAACCAGATCGAAATCACAGGTGAAATCTCCGAATTCAAGCCGCACCACAACGGACATTGGTATTTCACGCTAAAAGACGAAAGCAGCAGCGTGAGCGCGGTGATGTTTAGTTCTTACAACAACGCAGTGAGGTTTGAAGTCGGCGTTGGCGTGAAGGTTACGGCGTTAGTTAAGGTCGGTTTTTTCAAGGCGCGTGGGCAGTTTCAAGTCCAAATCATCCGCCTTTTGCCGCTTGGTGCGGGCGAGCTTGAATTTGCTTTTAACCAACTCAAAGAGCGGCTTGGTGCGGAGGGTTTGTTTGAATCGTCTTGCAAAAAACCACTGCCAAAATACCCGCAAAAAGTCGCTTTGATCACAAGTGTAAATAGTGCGGCGTTTGCGGATATGCAAAAGACGATCTCACTTCGGTGGCGGTTGTGTAAATTTGTTGCGTTTAACACTCTTGTGCAAGGACCAGCCGCTCCGCAAAACCTCATCAACGCCTTGCAGCTTGCCGACTCGGGCGGCTTTGACGCGATCATCATCGCCCGCGGCGGCGGCAGTAAGGAAGACCTTTGGGCGTTTAATGACGAGCGTTTGGCAAGGGCGATTTTTGCGGCAAAAACGCCGATTGTTACTGGGATCGGACACGAAATCGACATCAGCATCGCCGATTTAGTCGCCGACTTTAAAAGTGCGACTCCGACTGCTGCGGTGGTAAATTTGCTGCCTGGCAAAGAAGAGGTTGAAGGGCTACTTGACGGCTTTGCGAACGACATTTTTTTGAAAACTTCGCACAAACTCAAACGGCTCGAAAGTTTTTTAGACTCGCTGCAATACAAGCTAAAAGCTCGCGCGGTAAATGCAAAAGTTGAGCGCAAAATTTATGAGCTAAACGCGCTTAAATCGCACTTCCAAAGCCTCATCCAACGCCATTTTTTCGCCAAATCCACCAAGCTTAGCCAAACGCGCCAAAAGTTAAACGCAGGTGTTGTGAATGAGCAGATTTTGACGCTAAAAACTACGCTTTTAACACTGAAAAACGACCTTCACCGCGTTGTCAAAACCAAATTTGACTCCGCCGCCGTCTCGCTTGGCGAGCTAGACACGGGTTTTAAGGTCAAAGGCGAGTTTTTAAACAACTCAGGCGACTTGATCCGCCTCTACAAAGCGGGCAAAAAGGTGAGTTTAGACCAGTTGCAAAGCGGAGACGAAGTCGTCATCAGCTCAACAAAGCTAAGCAAAACGGCTGTGATTCAGTAAATTTTAAGGTTTGGTTATGGGGTTTTACTTTTCAAACAAGGATGACGGAAATGTCGCGACTCATCTTGGTTGCGAGGCGTGCAGCTGGCAGTCGCGAGAGCGCTTGCGGCGGCGGCTTGGGGTCGAGTTTTTGGTCTTTTTGCACCAAACTCACAGTGACTTGGCGGTGGATTTGGAGGCGTTTTTGGCGCAAAATGCAGCGTTTGCTAGCGAGGCGAAATCAAATTTGGTTTTGACAATTTTGAGCCAAAAACTGCTTCAAATTCCGCGCTTTAAACTCTCTACTTTGCGTAAAAACGCCGCAAAAACGGCAAAGCTAACCAACTTTTTTAATCCAAACTGCCTAAATTTCAACCCGCAATTCCCGCGAATTTTTGAGCTAAACGCGGACGCGGACGCGGTTTTTACGACTCTTCGCGGCGTTGGCGTGTGTGTGATGGTGGCAGATTGTGCGCCAGTGCTGCTAACCTCAGCCACTCACGCCGCGGCGATTCACGCGGGCAGAAGGGGCGTTTTTGCGAAAATTCTCAGTAAAACGCTTGGCAAAATGGGCGCGCAAAAAGGTGTAAAAGCCGCCATCGGACCGCACATTTGCGCGAAATGTTACGAGGTGAAAGGGGTGGATTGTGCGGGGTTTGAGGCGTTTAAAAAGGGCGATTTTTTAGACCTTGGCGGCGCGCTTTTGGCAGAATTTGACGCAAAAGGCGTGAAGGAAGTTGAGAGCGTTTTGGTTTGCACTCATTGCGGTGAAGGCTTTTTTTCATACAGAAATTTTTGCAAAAATAAAGAGAGGGCAGACGAGAGGTTTTGCGGCGTGGCGTGGCTTTGAGATTTTGCGGTTGTTTAAGCACTTTTAAGCCTACTTTTAGTTACAATCGCGCAGATTTAGCACAAAGGAAGAGGGATGAATTTACACGAGTTTCAGTCAAAGGAGTTGATGCGTAGTTTTGGCGGCATCGCCGTAAGTGACGGCGAGGCGACAACGCAGGCGTTTGACGCGGTGAGGATCGCGCGGAATTTAGGCGGCACGGCGTGGGCGGTGAAGGCGCAAATTCACGCGGGCGGGCGAGGGCTTGGCGGCGGCGTGAAGATCGCCCGCTCACTCGAAGAGGTTAGAGCAGCCGCAAACGCCATTTGCGGGATGAATTTGGTGACAAAACAAACGGGCGCGAAAGGTAAAATCGTCCGCACGATCTACATCGAAAAGGCGGTGAGTTTTGAGCGTGAGTTTTACCTAAGTTTTGCCTTTGACCGCGCTCACGAGTGTGTTAGCATCATCGCTTCAAGCGAAGGCGGAATGGGGATTGAAGAGGTCGCGCCCGAGAAGATCAAAATCGTGCAGATCGACCCGTTGATCGGCTTTCGAGATTATCACGGGCTTGCGGTTGCGGGGTTTTTTGGGCTGGATAAGGCGCTGAGTTTGAAGCTTTGCGCGCTTTTGGAGCGGCTTTACGCATTTTACTGGCAGTATGACGCGAATTTGGTTGAGATCAACCCGCTTGTGCTAAGCAGTGCGGGCAAATTTGTTGTGCTAGACGCAAAAGTTAGCGTAGATGACGCGGCGTTGTTTCGGCAAACTGCGGTGGCGCAAATGCGGGATTTGAGCGAGGAGGAGCCGACTGAACTTGAAGCAAAAGCGGCTGGGCTGAGTTTTGTCAAACTTGACGGAAACATCGGTTGTATGGTTAATGGCGCGGGGCTTGCGATGGGGACGATGGATGCGATCACGCTGTGCGGTGGCGTGCCTGCGAACTTTTTGGATGTCGGCGGCGGGGCGAGTGCTGAGGCGGTGGCAAAGGCGTTTGAGTTGATCCTAAAAGACGAGGCGGTGCGCGTGGTTTTTGTGAATATCTTCGGCGGGATCGTGCGTTGCGAGCGGGTCGCAAACGGCATTTTAGAAGCGGTAAAAAAAGTTGGCGTGAAAGTGCCGATTGTCGTGCGGTTGGAAGGGACGAACGCAAAAGAGGCGGGCGAGATCTTGCGCCAAAGTGGTTTGAGCGGGCTTGTCAGTGTCGCTTCGCTACAAGAAGGGGCACAAAAGTGCGTTGAGATCGCCTCAAAAGCCTAATTAACGGGCGTTGAGTTTCGTTTTGGTCGGGTTTTGACGAGTTTGCCAACGCCAAAGTTGGTTTTAGGAATTTGTCAAAACCAAATTTGACTTTGACATTTCAACTCGCAACATCAAAGTTGCAAAATTAGTTTTTGTAAATGTCAAAAAATTTTCAACCTACGCTTTTAGTAGTGTTAAAATGTAAAAATCAAATTTGACTTTGACATTTTAGCCTGCAAAAGACGATTGCCAAAGCTAAAATTGGTTTCGGACAAATCGCATTTGCCAAAATTTTACACAATTACAATCAAATTCGAGCCAATTTTCAGCCTTGCAACATCAAGTTCTTTTGGCGATTTTGCAAATTTGTCAAAACCGAATTTGACTTTTGCGGTTTTGACAAACGCAAATTTCAAAGCGAGCGAGGCGGCAAAAGCGAGGCGTCAAAGTAAATCAGGCTTTCAAATCAGCAAGCTTTCAAAGCAAGCAAGTTTTTAAAGTCGTCAAATTTCAAAGGAGTTAAAGTTTCAAAGCGGTCAAATTCGGTTTTGACAAGTCGCGCGAGGCGTTGCAAAACCGAATTTGGATTAAAAAAGAGTTAAATCACTCGCCGCTGCGTCCGTTTTTGCCCGCGATGATGAAGCGAAGCGAGTTGAGTTTGATGAAGCCTGCGGCGTCTTTTTGGTCATAAACACTGTCTTCTTCAAAGGTGCAGTAAGCCGTGTTGAAGAGGTTGTCGTTTGCGCTGTCGCGTCCGATGACGGTGACATTTCCTTTGTAGAGCTCGACTCTGACAACGCCGTTTGCGTGTCGTTGGCTCTCGTCAATGGCGGCTTGAAGCATCCTTCTTTCAGGGCTAAACCAAAAGCCGTTGTAGATGAGTTTTGCGTATCGCGGCATTAGCTCGTCTTTTAGGTGCGCAGCTTCGCGGTCAAGGGTGATGCTCTCTAACGCGCGGTGTGCTTTAAGTAAAATCGTCCCGCCCGGCGTCTCGTAACAACCGCGCGACTTCATCCCAACAAAGCGGTTTTCGACAATGTCAAGCCTGCCGATGCCGTGTTTTGCGCCAAGGTCATTTAGCGCAGTTAGCATCATCGCCGGACTTAGCTCCACGCCGTTAAGCTTGACTGGGTCGCCGTTTTTAAATTCGATCTGCACAATTTCGCTCTCTTGCGGTGCTTCTTTTGGGCTTTTTGTCCAACGCCACATCGACTCTTCTGGCGCGTGATTTGGGTCTTCTAAAACCAAACCTTCGTATGAGATGTGAAGCAAGTTCGCGTCCATAGAGTAGGGCGACTTGCCTGCTTTTCGCTCGATGCTAATGCCGTGTTTTGTAGCGTAAGCCATCAGCTTTTCGCGGCTGTTTAAGTCCCACTCGCGCCACGGGGCGATGACTTTGATGTTCGGGTTTAACGCATACGCGCCGACTTCAAACCTCACTTGGTCGTTGCCTTTGCCAGTTGCGCCGTGGGCGATGGCGTCTGCGCCTGTGGCATTAGCGATCTGCACTAAGTGTTTGGCGATGAGCGGGCGGGCGATGCTTGTACCAAGGAGGTATTCGCCTTCGTAAATGGCATTTGCACGAAACATAGGAAAGACAAAGTCGCGGACAAATTCCTCGCGCAAGTCGCGGATGAAGATGTTTTCTTCTTTAATTCCAAGTGAAATCGCCTTCTGCCTCGCTGGCTCGACCTCTTCGCCTTGTCCGATGTCGGCGGTGAAAGTCACCACTTCGCAGCCGTAGTTGTCTCCAAGCCACTTTAAGATGATGCTTGTGTCAAGCCCGCCGCTGTAAGCCAAAACGACTTTTTTAACCTCATTGTTAGCCATTTTCTCTCCTTGTTGTCAAATTCGAATTTGACGACTTTCGTGTCATCAAGTGCGAGTCTGACGCATTAGTCTTCTTGCATACGCTGTAAAATCATCTCTTTTGCCTCTTCAAGCGTGAGCCCTTCAACACTAAACGGCTCGCTAAGCGTGTAGGTTATCGTGCTAAAAGGTTTTGGGATGACAAGCTTGTCCCAGCTTTTTGTCCGCCAAAAGCTGCTCGCCTCAAAGGTGATGAAAACGAGCTTCACGCCCGCCTTTTGCGCGATCAACACCGCGCCGTCACTCACGCTGTGATAAGGTCCTCTTGGACCGTCAGGCGTGATGGCTACATCCACGCCGTTTTTTAACTCACGCAGCGCGTTAGCAAGGGCTTTTACGCCACCGCGCGTTGAGCTGCCGCGGATCGCGCCGATGTGGAAAAAAGCAGAAATTTGGGTGATCAACTCTCCGTCAAAATGCTCTGAGATGATCGTTTTAACCTCTTTGTTTCGCCAAAATTGCGTAAAGCAAAAGGGCGTGAAGGCGATTTTGCTGTGCCAGCAAAGCACCACGCACGGCTCTTCGCCTCGCGGTTGTCCGACAAATTTTGCACGGCAAGTTAGGTAAAGCAGGTGTATCAAACCGATCCCGCACCACTTCAAAAAACCGAGTTTAAAGCGCTCTTTAAACGAGAGTTCCATTCAACACCATCCGCCGCGGATGCGTGACTTTCACATCACAAAACCGCCCCAAAAGCTCTTCGCTGCCCTCAGTTGCGACCAAGAAGTTGTTGTCGCTCCTGCCTGCGACTAGCCCGCCGCTTCTTAGCTCTTCAAAATACACTCGCATAACCTCGCCCTCTTTTTTTGCGACAATTTCGTCTAAAATTTCGTTGTGGCGGTTTTGCAGCGTGGTTAGCCTCGCACTTGCGACAAGCGGGTCGATCTGTGGTAGTTTTGCCGCAGGAGTTAGCGGACGAGGCGAGTATTTAAACGAAAACATCTGCTCAAACCTAACCGCTTCAAGCACCTCCATCGTCTCGTTAAAATCCTCATCCGTCTCGCCCGGAAATGCGACTATGATGTCGGTTGAGATGCTTAAAGTTGGGTTCAGCTCGCGTAGTTTTGCCGCTTTTTGCAAAAACCACTCTTTCGTGTAGCCGCGTCTCATCGCCTTTAAAATCTTCGTTGAGCCGCTTTGCAGTGGCATATGAATCGACTTGCAGATTTTAGAATTTGAGCTAAATTCGGCGATGAATTTGTCGTCAAAGTGGAGTGGATGCGGGCTTGTGAAGCGAATTCGCTCAACGCCGTCAATCAAGCTAATCTCGTGCAAAAGGTCGCTAAAATCGCACTTTTCGTGGGCGTTTGAGAAGCGTTTGCCGTAGTTATTAACATTTTGCCCAAGTAAGAAAATCTCTTTTGCTCCGCGCGCAACACTCTTTTCCACTTCGGCGAGGATGATGCGTTTTGGGATGCTTACTTCGTCTCCGCGAGTGTATGGCACAATGCAGTAGGCGCACTTTTTGTCACAACCGATCATTATATTCACAAAGCTTTTGTAAGGGCTGGTGCGAAAGTCGCCAAAGGCAAATTCGCTTTCGTCATAATTTATATCGGTTGCGATGAATTTTGGTGTGTTGATGGCTTGTTTGATCTTGCTGACATTTCGCGCCCCAAGCACAAAATCCACAAACGGCGCGCGTTTGAAAATCTTGCCTTCAAGGTGGCTTGCCGTGCAGCCGCAAACGCCGATTTTCGCCCCTGGTTTTTTAGCGACATTAAACGCGCCGATCTCGCTAAAAAGCTTTTGGACAGGCTTTTCTCGAACCGAGCAGGTGTTGATTAAAATTAAATCCGCCTCGGAGATGTTGTCTGTGACCTCGTAGTCTGAAAGCTCAGCGCGGATGTGTTCGCTGTCGCGGACATTCATCGCACAGCCGAGCGTTTGTAGGAATAATTTCATAAAATATGAACCTCGTACATATAATCACCCTCTTCAAGTCCGTATTTAACCTTGCGGTGATAAACGCTGAGTCCCTTTTTGTCAAAGTAGTCGATGAGGCTTAAAAGCTCTTTGTCTGTGTTGTCTTTGTCAAAGTAGAAAATATGCCCGCCGCCTGATTCAACCTTGGCGCTAATCTCATCAAGCGTGATCTGTGCTGGTTTTTTGTCAAGCTCATTGCGAGCTAAAAGCAATTTCATCATCTTCTCCTTAGGTTTCGTAAAATTGCCGATTATATCTAAGTTAATTTTAAACTTGGCTTTAAACTCACGCGTCATTTAGCAAGAGTTGAATTCAAATTTGGTTTTGACAACTCGTTTGTTTTGCCGCCACCAAAGGAAAAAGGCACGAGGACGAGGTTTCGAACCAAGTTGTAAGGGAGTTTGAGGATGTCGGTTGCGATGTGGGTTTGGAATTTGGTTTTTGCAAGTGTGCCACCGACATCAAGCAGCGTGAAAAACTGGCGGTTTTCGCCAAGGATGATTTGATTTACAACGGGGATTTTGGCAATGACGCTTGCGGTGTTTTTTAAAAACGCGATCTCCATACTTCCGTTGATCGCGTCGTTTTTGAGGTTGTAGTCTAAAATCCCGCTAACATCGATATTCTCTCCGTTTAGTTTCACACCCAAAATTTTCAACTCTTCCCCCTTTTTCTCAACATTTGCCACGCCGTGTTTCACAAACATTCCAGTTGGTGAAAAATCGGGGATTTTAAGCGTTAAAATCGAAGGAATCGTGTCTAAAAAGGAGATGAAATTTTTGTAAAATGCAATGCCTTTTAGGGTTGAGTTTGCGGCGGTGAGTTGCGCTTGAAAGTTGTCAAAATCGCCTGCAAATTCTACGCCAAAACGCCCGCCTTTTACGACTTGTGTTTTCACAAGAGAGTTGATTAGCTCGCCGCTGACGCCTTGGGCTTTGATGAGAAAATTCTCCTCTTTGTTTTTTAACCACAACTTCCCGCCGCTGCTGAATTTAGAGTTTGTCCAAAGCGAGTTGTTTGTGTAGTAGGCGTTAAGCGAGGCGAAATTCGCACTCGTGTTAAAGGCTTGAAGTGTTAAGTTTTTGCCTTTTAGCGTCACCAAAAGGCTGTTTTCCTCCGCCTCCCCAGCCTCACTCGCTACTTTTGGCGTGGTAAAAATTTTGCCTAAATCCTCGGCTAGTTTGATGCTTTTGTGTAGGTCTAGCATCGTGTTTTTTAGGCGGATGTTGATCTGCGAATTTGCCTCGTCAAAATCTAGTGCAAATTTCTTGCTTTTTGAGGTGACAAAAATTTGCTTTGCGACTCTTGCTTGAAAGTCGTCTTGCTTGTAGTTTTGAAGCGGCGAGTCGATCGCCGCCCGCCGTATCAAAATGTCAAATGTCTTAAAATTTTTCGTCTGCACGCTTAGTCCGCCGCCCTTTAAGCCAACCGCCTTTGCAAGCGGCGAAAAAGGGGTGAGAGTGGAGATGTTGTTAGTGTAAATTGTCGTTTTGTTTGCAAAAACCAAATTTAGGTCAAATTCGTTGAGTTTTAAGCTTACATCTTCTGTAAAATCAAGGCTAATGTTTTGCGGGTGAGCGGTGAGGTTTGCAAGTGCGCAGCCCGCTAAGCAAAAGCGTTTAATTTGCGTGGAAAACTCGCCCGTTTTGCTCGCCAGGTCGATCACCCCTTCGCCTGTTAGCGTAAAAATGTCGTCTTTAAGCGAGGCGTTTTTAACAAAAATTTTGTTGTCTTTTAGCGTTGCGTAAGCCCCTTTTGTCTCAAACCACGCTGAGGCTAGGGCGATCTGCCCGCCTTTTAGGACGAACTCGCCGCTTGGTTTAAACTTAAAGGGTTTTAAGCCGATGTCAAGTAAGACGCTGCTTTGAAGCTGCCCGCCCTTTTGCGAAAGCGGCAACACAACGCCGTATTCGCTCAAAACGCGTTTTACTCGCGCATCAAGCGCTTCGCGGTTTTGCAGAAAAACTTTGACGCTAGAATTTGCAAAAGTGTCGAGAATTTCGACCTTTGAGCCAGCCAAATTTAGCCCTTCGTAAGTTGGTTTGTCAAAGTCAAAGTAGAAATTCGCCCCGTCAAATGTCAAATTTGAATTTGACACAAAAAGTGGCGGCAAATTCTCGTGAAATTTCACGCTCACGCCGCTTAAATCCGCTCGCCCACGCATATTTTGCAGCCTCATTTTTTGTGTGTCAAACTCGCCGCTAAATTCGTGGATGAAGTAGTTTTTTGCCAGCACTTTTGGGTAAATCCACTCGCTCACGCTTGGGTTTAGGTGCGTTAGCGAGGCGATGTTGGACATAAAATGTTCAATGCTGCTTGCACTTGCGTTGTTTAGCGCAAAACTTGCCACGCCATCAGCGTATTTTAAAGCCAACTTTCCGCCAACTTCAAAGCTGTTTGCCTCAGCGTCAAGGGCAAAACTTTGCTGTGTGATGTCGGCTTGAAATTTGCCCTTGCTAAGCTCGACATTTGCGTCTTTTAGCCGCAAAAAGTCAAGATCTGCGGTGACCATTTTTTGCTTGATGGCGACATTACTGGTGATGAGGGCGAGAAATTTTAAATTCACGCTAAAAGTGCCGTCTTCGTAAAGCAGCGAAAACTCATCCTCGCCGATTTTAATCACAGGAAGGTCGATGATCTCAAACAAAGGCAGCGTTTTTCCCGCCCACGAGAGAAGCTCGCCGCTTTCGTCAAAGGAGTTTGACTGAGAATGTTTGAAAAGTCGTAATTCTGCGAGTTTTAAAATGAGTTTTTTATCTAACTTGATATATAATTGCGAGAATGCAAAGTTTTGATTTTCAAAATGAGGAATTTTTATGCCGATACTAAGGGCTACGACTGCCGCACTGAAAAATAGTAAAAAAGTTAAGATAATCGCCGAGACGATTTTAAGTATTTTTGCCATTTTTGTCATCTTTATCATTTCGCTTCTTGCCAGCCTCGCAAAAGAGGTTGAAGTCCCTCACTTCATCAACCTTCCAAAAGGCAGCGCAAAAAGCATTATAGCGTTTTTAGATAATCAAAACTTTAATGTAACCAAATTTGACCCTTTTATTTTGAGGTTTTTAGGACACGCTCAAAGCGGACTGATTGAAATCAAGTCCAAAAACGGCGTCTTAACAAGGCTTGACTTTTTACACGCCATCACCAAAGCAAAAGCCGCCACAACAAACATCACGCTCATCCCTGGCGAGACGAGTGAGATCTTTTTGCGGCAGGTGGCTCAGAAGTTAAATTTGAATTTGACAATTTTGCGTGAGGAATTTTTTAGTCGTGCAAACGAGGGCGAGTTGGCGCCTCAGACTTACAATGTCGCGCTTGGGTTTAGCGAGGCGGAGTTGGTGGAGTTTTTGCTTAACCGCTCAAACGCCATTCGCGCTGAGTTGAAAAACTCAGTTGATGACGCGGCGTGGCAAAGGGCGCTAGTTGTCGCTTCGATCGTGCAAAAAGAGGCGGCGGACGAGAGCGAATTTGGGATCGTCTCAGGCGTGGTTTATAACCGCTTGGCGAAGAATATGCCGCTTCAAATGGACGGGACTTTAAACTACGGCAACTACTCGCACGAGAGAGTGACGCCGCAAAGGATCGCACAAGACAACAGCGAGTTTAACACCTACAAACGCGTTGGACTGCCGCCGCTGCCAGTTTGCAACCCGTCAAACGAGGCGATTTACGCCGCGTTAAACCCGACAAAGTCTAACTACCTCTACTTTGTTAGAGACCTCCGCACGGGCAAGCATTCATTCAGTGCGACCTACAACTCTCACAAAGAAAATATCAACCAAAACAACCGCTACAAACGGCAGAAATCAAATTTGAAGGAGGCAAAATGACGCGAGTTTTGCTTGGCGTTTGCGGCGGCGTGAGCTTTTACAAAAGTTTTGAGATTTTGCGGGCGTTGCAAAAGCGTGGCTTTGAGGTTAGCGTGGCTTTAAGCAAAGGTGCTAGCGAGTTTGTCACGCCGCTTGCTTACGAAGGATTGGGCGCGCGGGTTTTGACGCAGCAAAACGCCTCGTGGAGCGGTGGGCTAAACCACATCGAATTTAGCAAAGCCGACTTGCTGCTTTTAGCCCCAGCGACTGCAAACACGCTTGCAAAAGTGGCTTGTGGAGTGGCGGATGATGTGTTTTTGCAAACGCTGCTTGCTTACGGTGGTGGCGGCGGAATGAGAGTTGTAGCTCCTGCGATGAACTGGCGGATGTGGCAAAACGCGGCGACGCAAAGAAATGTAGAGTTTTTAAAGCAAAGCGGTTGGGAGTTTGTAAATCCTGTTTGCAAAACGCTTGCGTGCGGCGAGACGGGCGAGGGCGGTTTAGCTGAGGTGGAGGTGATAGTCGCGAGTGCGGTGCGGGCGTTGCGTCAAAAGAGGCTTTGGCGAGGGCGGAAGGTTGTCGTCACGGGCGGGGCGACTTGTGAGAAGATTGACGATGTCAGAGGGGTGACAAACTTTTCGAGCGGCAAGTTTGCAAAGGCGATCGCAGACGCGTTTTTCTACGCTGGTGCGGAGGTGACGCTGTTGCATTCAGCAGTGCAAAAAGCGGGGCAGAAGTGGAGTTTTGAGGGGGAGGTTTTGCCGTATGAGTGCGTGAAATTTCAAAGCTCAGCCTCGCTTTTAGACCTGCTTAACAAGCAAGATTTAACGCCGCGAGATTTACTGGTGATGAACGCGGCGGTGAGCGACTTTTTACCTGCACTGACTCAAAACGGCAAGGTCAAAAAGCAGAATTTTGCGTTGAATTTGGAGCTAAAAGAGAATGTGGATTTGCTAAAAAGTCTTGCGTCAAAGTGCAAAAAAGTTGGCTTTAAACTTGAAATGTGCCAAGAGGAAGTGGCGGTTGCAAACGCGCGTCAAAGCCTTGAAAAACGCGGTTTAGACGCGGTTTGTTTGAATATTTTACAAGCAGATGAAAGCGGAAGCATCTTTTTTGGCAGTGACAAAACTCAAATTCGGTTTTTGCAAAAAAGCGGTTGCCTCCTTTCGTCATTTGCAGACAAAAGCGAGGTTGCAGGCGAGCTAGTCGGTTTTTGTGAAGGGTTGTTTGAGGCGTAAAGGAGTTGGATGAAGCTAGTTTTGCTTTTGAATATGGGCGGGGCGAGAAACAACGGTGAGATTTTCACTTTTTTGAAAAATATGTTTAGTGACGAGGCGATTTTGCCGATTAAGAGCGGCTTTTTGCGAAAATGTCTTGCTTATTTGATCGCCTCTTTGCGTTACTTTCCAGCAAAGAAAAATTACGCGCAAATCGGCGGTGCAAGCCCGCTTGACGCACACACAGCGGCACTTGTCGCAAAGCTAAACGAGCGGTATGGTAGCGGCGAGCTAGTTTTTGACTACGCCTACAACTACACGCCGCCGTTTGCTTACGACAAGTTGAAACACTACACAAACGCCGAAGAGATCGTCCTTTTTCCGCTCTACCCGCACGCTTCGCTGACGACAAACAAGTCGAGCCTAAAAAGTGCGCTAGACGCTGTTAAAAAACTTGAAATCAAAGCAAAAATCACGCAAATCGAGCCTTTTTTTGCTAAAACCGAATTTAATGAGATGATTTTAGCGTCAATTTTCAACGCCGCAAAAGGAGCAAACCCAGCTGAGATAAACCTCATTTTCTCAGCTCACTCGCTGCCTAAGAAGATGATTGAAAAGGGCGATTTGTATGAAAAAAATGTGGTTGAGCATTTTGAAATTTTGCGCACAAAACTCAAACTTTTCAAGTCAGTCACGCTCGCTTACCAGTCGCGTCTTGGACCAGTTGAGTGGCTAGGACCAAACATCGCCGAAGTTTTAGCAAGCATCACACCTGAGCAAACCGACTCTTTTGAAGCGGGCGGTGGGCTTTTTGGCGACTTGTATGCAAACGAGGCGAGCAGCTCAAAAAGCCCGTTTGTGGGCGAGGGTGGAAGTTTTGAGTTGAAGCGGTTTTTGCATCTTGCGTGGCTCAAAGCCGACTCGGCAAACACGACCAAGACGAGCCAAGACACGCCAAAACTCAGCGGAAAAAAGGTGTTAATTTACCCGATTAGCTTTTGCATCGACAACAGCGAAACGGACTTTGAACTCGCCATCCAATACGCCAACGAGGCGAAAAATTTCGACTTTTACAAGGTTGTGAAGGTGCAAAATTCAAGTGACGAGTTCGCAAAATTCATCTTCGACATCGTCTTTGAGCGGCAGTTTTGCGGCAATTTTGGCATTAAAAAATGAGTTGCTAAAACCAAATTTGATTTTAGCAATTTGCAAGGCTAGATGATGCTAAGCCAGTGGCGGATGTTTGGCAGCTCGGCTGAGAGTGTTGTCGGCGGCGTGTGTCCGCTGTAAAGTGTGAGCTCGCCTTGCCAACCAAACGCACTTTGAAACTCTAAAACGCGCGTCAAACTCTGCTTCATCTTCTCTCGGTCGCTGTAAGGAAAGTCAAATCTGCCGATCGAGTCTTTGAAGATGAAATCTCCGCTAAAAACCACGCCGTTTTCTGCTTCGATCATCGAACAGCCCGGCGTATGTCCTGCAAAATGATGAAAGGCAAACTTCTGTCCGCAAACCTCGACAACCTCGCCAGCTTCGACTAAAACATCACTCTTAAAACTCTCTTTGAGGTAGCCAAAAGGGTCGTTTTCACACATAAACTCATCCTCTTTTGGGCAGTAAATTTTCGCTCCGCTTTCTCGCCTAATTTTTGCGGCGTCAAAGTTGTGGTCAAAGTGTGCGTGGGTGAGGAGGATGGCTTGTAGGTTTTGCGTATTTTGCGCGACCCACTCGCTTGCACCGTCTCCTGGGTCGATGACGACTTCAACGCCGCCGAATTTTAAAATATAACATTTTGTTACACAAAAACCAAAAACTTCGCTTAAAATTTGCATTTTAAAGCCCCTTTTAATGAAAAATAGTTAAAATCGCGTGTTAATTTTAGCAAAATTGCCTAAAACGGAGCAAAAATGTGCGGCGAAAAATTCAAATTTGATTTTGACACGCTTGAAAAGTCGCTAGTTAGCGGGCTAAAACAATATCTTAAAACCTCAGGGGCGAGCGGTTTTGTCGTTGGCGTCAGCGGTGGGCTAGACTCCGCAGTTGTGGCGACACTTTGCGCAAAAGCAGGCAGTTGTTCGGGGTTGATGATGCCGACTTTGAGCTCAAACCCAGCCAACATCCAAGACGCAAAAGCCTTGCTAAAACGACTTGCGATCCCTTATAAAATTATCAACATTTCACCGATCATCTCCGCCTTTGAAGCCGCCAGCCAAGCAGCCGTTTGCGTGGGCGAGCTGGGCGCAGAAGTTGGCAAAAAACGTATCAGTTTAGGCAACCTCGCAGCGAGGGTGAGGATGAGTCTGCTTTACGACTTTGCTTTTAAGCACAATTTGCTTGTCGCAGGCACTAGCAACAAAAGCGAGCGGATGCTAGGTTATGGGACGATTTGGGGGGATTTGGCTTGCGGAGTAAATCCAATCGGTGAGATTTACAAAAGCGATCTTTTTGCTTTTGCCGAGTTTTTAGGAGTTGAAGAAAACATCATTAAAAAGCCGCCGAGCGCAGACTTGTGGGAAGGGCAGAGTGACGAGGGGGATTTGGGTTATTCTTACTCACTGCTTGACGCGGCGCTAAAAGAGTTGCAAACTTCAAGCCCAAGCAAAAAGCTTGACGAAGGGCTTGTTTCGTTTGTCGCACAAAGAGTTAAAAACAGCGAGTTTAAGCGGCGAATGCCGTTGATTTTACCAGTTAGTTAGCAGCCTAAAAGGAGTCAAATGCACCAAATTCCCATCTTCCGTCCCAGCGTTTCACACCTAGAAGAAGAGTATGTCAAAGCCGCACTAAACAGTAAAAGCGTTGATTTGATCGAGCGTTTTGAAGAGAAGTTAAAGGATTATTTTGGCGTGAAATACGCCATCACAACCAACAACGGCACGGCGGCTAAGCACCTGCTTTTGTGTGCGATGGATTTAAAACGCGGAGATAGGGTTGTTTGCTCGGTTAATAGCGAAATCGGCGTGCCAACGGTCATTCGCCATTTTGACGCTGAGCCGATTTTTTGCGACATCGACAGGCGGGATTACAACATCGACCCAAACAAGCTTGACGAGACGCTAAAAACCCACTCGCACAAGAAGTTGAAGGCGGTTTTTTTAAACCACATCGGCGGACAAGTTAGCGACATCGAGGCGATCCAAGAGGTCGCAAACGCGCACGGCGTGGTGGTTTTTGACGACGCCATTAGCGTTGTCGGCGCAAAGCACAAGGGCAAATTTGTCGGCACGCACAACCTTGCAGGCTGCATTCAGATCAACCCGCAGCTTAACAACTCGCCTGCCTCAACGGGGGTGATTTTGACAAATGACGAGAAGATCGCCACGCGCGCAAAGCTCATCCGCAGCCACGCGATTGTCAATGAGGGGTTGAAGCTAAGCGGGAATTTGGATTATGTTTATGATGTTGTCGAGGCGGGTTGTAAATACGACCTTAACACGCTTCCAGCGGCGTTTAATCTAGCGCAGTTTGAGCGTTTGGAGAGTTTTATCACGCGTAGAAAGGCGATCGCCGCGAGGTATTTTGAAAGTCTGCAAAATCTGCCAAACATCAAGCTCATCGAGCCGATCCGCGAGCATATCTACACCGCGTTTATCATCGAAATCTCAAAAAACCGCGACATTTTTGCCAAAAAGCTCAAAGCACTTGGCGTCTCGACTATGTTAAACTACATTCCGATGCATCTTTTGACCTACTACAAGAATAAATATCACTACAAAGTGAATGACTTTCCAGTTGTGCTTTCAGCCTACCAGCACTACCTTAGTTTGCCGATTTTTGAGGATATGAGTGACGCTGAGGTGAAACAGGTGATTGACGCGGTGAAGAAGGTAGCCAATGATTGAGGTGTGGCAGCTTGCGTTTAGGCACGAGGACGCGGCGTTGGAGGAGTGTGATTTTAGCCTTGACGAGCTGCAAAACTCAGCCGAAAAACCGCAAAATTTCAAGTCAAATCCGCCAACACAGCAGCTCAGCTTTGGGCAAAATCCTCACGAAATTTTAACCGCCACGCACAAAAGCGTCATCAAATTCAGCCACTGCATCGGTCACGGCGTTGGCACGCTGGATTTTAGCCGCAAAATCGCCGCTTTTAGCGAGGCGGAGTGGGATGGTTTTTTAGACCAAGCCAGCGAGTGGGTTAGGGCGAAATTTGGCAATGTTAATCGCTATTTTGAAATCGAAGTCTCCGTCCAACAAGCACAAACCGCCGCCACGCAAATGCCGCCAAGTCCGCTAAGAGAGATCTTACAAGAGTTAAAAGAGGGTTATTTGACTATACGAAAGTCGTCTTTTTGCTAAATTAAAAATGCTAAAATCAAATTTGATTTTGACAAATTAGTGGTTGAAGTCAAGTTTGCTGAGGAGAATTGCAAGTAAGAAACCTTTTCCCAGATGGCTGCGGCACACGCTAAATTCAAGTGTTCTGCTGTGTTCCCACCCTGAAACGTTGCTTAAAAACAGCATTGCACAGGTCTAAGAAAAGGCAGCATAATTTTACTAAAAGTTGCTTAAAACTGCTTTAAACCCAGCTTGTGCGAAGCTGCGAAAACCAAATTTGGTTTTGACGATTTAATTTTTGGCAAATAAAAGGTAAATTTAAGTTTTAGTAAAGCTTTTTTTGAGAAAATAAACTCTTTGTAATCAAATTCGGTTTTGACATTTTTGAAGGATTAGGATGAGTTTTGTAACCGACTTGCTGCTTAAAGCAACCGCCCAAACGCTTTATATGACCTTTGTTTCGACCTTTTTAGCCTCGCTTTTTGGGCTTGTTTTGGCGGTGGTTTTGCTGCTGACAAAAAATGGCGGGTTGATGCCAAATCGCGTGATTTTCACGACACTTGACGCGGTGGTGAATTGTCTTCGTAGCTTTCCTTTCATTATCCTCATCATCGTCCTTTTTCCATTCACGCGTTGGCTCATTGGCACAAGCATCGGCACAACCGCCGCCATCGTCCCGCTCGTCATCGGCGCTGCGCCGTTTGTCGCCCGCCTCATCGAAAACGCGATGAATGAAGTCAGCGGCGACATAGTCGAAGCGGCACAAAGCTTTGGGGCGAGCAAAAGCCAGATTATCTTCAAAGTCATCCTCCCAGAAGCCCTCCCGTCAATCATCAACGCCATCACCCTCACACTCATCGTCATCGTAGGCTTCACGGCGATGGCAGGCACGGTCGGCGGAGGCGGACTTGGGGATGTGGCGATGCGTTACGGCTACCAACGCTTCCGCCCCGACATCCTGCTCTACACGGTCATCATCCTCATCGTCCTTGTCCAGCTCATCCAAATGTGCGGCGACTTTTTGTATCGCCTCACCAAAAAGTAGTCAAATTCGGTTTTGACAACGCGGTTTTACTTTATATTAAAAAAAATATGCTAAACTCGCGCATATTTCACAAAAAAGGATGCAAAATGAGTCTTTACAACAGAGAAGCCTCGCAAACTCGCAGTGTTGCTAGCGAGAGTTCGCAAATTGTGTTTATCAAAAAAGTTTATCAACTCCTCAGCGCCTCGCTCATCGCCGCGACAATCGGCGCTTACATCGGCACGGATGTCGTCAAAGAGTTTAGTTTTGGGCTGGTGATTTTAGAATTAGCAGCGCTTTTTGGTTTGATGTTTGCGCGAAACAAGCCAACACTTGCTTTGGTTTTGCTTTTTGCCTTCACTTTCATCAGCGGTCTAACGCTTGGACCACTTCTTAACCGCTACATCGGCGCTGGGATGGGCGGGCTGATCACGCAGGCGTTTTTGATGACGGCGGTGGCGTTTGGCGGCTTGACCGCGTTTGCCTTTAACACAAAACGCGACTTTTCGGCGATGGGGAAGATGCTTTTTATCGCACTCATCATCCTCGTAGTCGCAAGCCTAAGCAACCTCTTTTTCCAAAGCTCGATGCTCTCGCTTGTCGTCTCAGGCGTTGGTGCGTTGCTTTTTAGTGCTTACATTCTTTACGACACGCAGATGATCATCCGTGGCGGTTACGACAGCGTTGTTTTAGCAGCCGTTAGCCTTTACCTCGACATCCTAAACCTCTTTGTCTCGCTGCTAAACCTGCTTGGTTTTGCCAACAAAGAGTAGCGTTTTGAAGTAACTTTTCAAAGCTACTTCAAGTGCGACTTCTCGCCGCCTTTGCCTTTGCGAGGGCGGCTTTCTTGCAAAAACCGAATTTGACCCATTTTTTCAAACTTTAATAAACTTTTAGCTAAACTCGTAGGAATACTTTTAACAAGGAGTTTTTATGAGTGGTTACAAAATCGCTATCGTTGGTGCAACTGGTGCAGTTGGTGAGGAAATTTTGAATGTTTTGGCTGAGCTCGAATTTGAAGTTGAGAGCATTTTGCCGCTAGTTAGTGCTAGAAGCGCAGGTAGCGTTGTGGAGTTTGGCGGACGCGAGTTTAAGGCAGTTGAGCTGACTGAAACTAGCTTTGAAGAAAACGAGATCGACATCGCATTTTTCAGCGCGGGCGGTTCGGTTTCGGCGAAATTTGCTCCACTTGCAGCGGAGAGCGGCGCAGTCGTCATCGACAACACGAGCCATTTTAGAATGGACCCGCAAGTGCCGCTTGTCGTCCCAGAGTGTAACCCGCAGGATGTTGCTTTGTGGCGTGAGAGAGGGATCATCGCCAACCCAAACTGCTCGACTATTCAAATGGTGCAAGTGCTAAAACCACTTGACGCAAAATTTGGCATCGAGCGTGTGGATGTCGCCACTTACCAAGCGACAAGTGGCGCGGGCAAAAAGGGGATGGAGGAGCTTGTCGAGCAGCTGCAAAAGTTCTTTGAGTTCAAGCTTGATGAGTGCGAGCCAAAGGCATTTAAACATAGAATTGCGATGAATCTCATCCCGCATATCGATGTTTTTTTGGACAACGGCTACACGAAAGAGGAGATGAAAATGGTGCGAGAGACGGCTAAAATTTTGCACCACGAGTTTCCAGTGAGTGCCACTTGCGTGCGTGTGCCAGTCCTTCGCAGCCATAGCGAGGCGATCACGATCAAATTCTCGCGTCCAGTCACCGCCGAGGAAACGCGTGAGGTGCTAAGTAGCGCGCCGAGCGTGGTTGTGGTGGATGAGCCAAGCCAAGACCTCTACCCGATGCCGCTAATTTCAACTGACACAAACGAAACCTTTGTCGGACGCATTCGCAATGATGTTTTTGACCCGACAATCGTGCATCTCTTTTGTTGTGCCGACCAAATTCGCGTAGGTGCGGCGACAAACGCAGTTCGCATCGCCAAGCTTTGGACTCAGCTGTAATCAAATTTGGTTTTGACAATTTGCCTCGTGCGCATAACACAAAGAAGCGAAAATGAAAGTTTTAGGGTTTGACATCGGTGTAGCAAGCATAGGCTGGGCTTTGGTAGAGGATAGCGTGCTGAAAGATTGCGGAGTGAGGATTTTCACAAAGGCTGAAAATCCAAAAAACGGCTCTTCGCTAGCCTTGCCACGCCGTGAGGCACGCTCAGTTCGCAGGAGACTAGCTCGCAGAAAGGCAAGGCTAAATGAGCTTAAAAGGCTCGTCGCGGCTGAATTTGGCTTGAATTTAGAGGATTTTTTAGCAAATGCTGGCGAGTTACCAAGGGCTTATGGCACAAGCAGTGAGACAAAAAGCCCTTACGAGCTTCGCTTTGAGGCGTTAAATCGCAAGTTAGAGCCGTTAGAGTTTGCGCGGGTGATTTTACACATAGCAAAACACAGAGGCTATGGCAACAAGCACGCCAAAGACTCAAATGATGATGACAGCGGTCAGGTAAAAAAGGCGATAAGCCAAAATGCTGATATAATGAGCCAAAAGGGTTATAAAAGCGTGGGCGAGTATCTTTACAAGGAATTTTACCAACAAAAGCGTGATTTGAGCGAAAAATCGCCAAAGAATGCTTTTGCAACGCAAGAATTTCAAAATGTCCGCAACAAAAAGGACAATTACGCGCGGTGCGTGGCTCAAAGCGAGCTAAAAAGAGAGTTGGAGCTTATTTTTGAAACACAAAAGCGCCTTGGCTGGAAATTTAGCGAGCAAAAATATCAAATTTTTGATGAAAATCGCAAGATAAAAGAGGCGGATTTTGAACGCGCGGTTATGGAAGTTGCCTTTTTGCAACGCCCGCTTAAAAGTTTTGCGGACAAGGTTGGAAAATGCACCTTTTTTGAAAACGAACCACGCGCCCCAAAGGACAGCCTCAGTGCTATGGAGTTTGTCGCCCTTACTCGCATCATTAACACGCTTGCAAACATCAGCAAGAAAACGGGCGAGATTTACAGCACAGACAAGGTGGGCAAAGTTTTAGAGGCTGTGCTTGAAAAGGGCGAGCTTACTTACAAAAATTTGCGTAAAATCATTAGCCTAGATGATAAAATTCAGTTTCCAAAAGACTCAAAGCTTGATTATGCCAAAGGCGATGAAGCTGAAAAGGCTAAATTTATCGAATTTAAAAATCTTAAAGAGTTCAAAAAGAAATTGGGCGGCAGTTTTGAGGGATTTAGTAGAGACGAGCTTGACAAGATTGCTAATAAAATCGCACTCATTAAAAGCAAAGATGAGTTAAAGGCTGAGCTTGCGAGCTTTAAGGGCTTAAACGAGGCGCAAAAAGAGGCTTTAAGTGAGCTTAGTTTTGATAAATTTATCGATTTGAGTTTTAAGGCTTTGGGGAAGATTTTGCCGTTTATGCGTGGCGAAAATGGAGAGTGCAAACGCTACGATGAGGCGTGGCGGGCAGCTGGCTTGCAAGAGGCGGCAAAACAAACGCAAAAGGGAGATATATTGCCTCCGCTTAAAGACTACGAAAAAGACTTGGCAAATCCCGTTGTCGCAAGGGCTTTGAGCGAATACCGCAAGGTGTTAAACGCCTTGCTTGAAAAGCACGGCAAGGTGCATAAAATTCACCTTGAATTTACGCGTGAAGCAGGAGTAAGCAGCAAAGAGCGAGGTGAGCTTATCGCTGAGCAAAACAAACGCTTTAAGGCAAACGAAGAGGCGCGCAAAAGGTGCGCTGAATTTGGCTTAAATCCAAGCGGCAAAAACATCCTTAAACTCAAACTTTGGCAAGAGCAAAATGAATTTTGCGTGTATAGTGGCGAGAAAATTACGCGTGAGCATTTGCGTGATGAGAGTGCGCTTGAAATTGACCACATTTACCCTTACTCGCGTAGCTTTGATGATAGCCAAAACAACAAAGTGCTAGTCTTTAAAAGCGCAAATCAAAACAAACGCAACCAAACACCCTTTGAGGCTTTTGGAGGTGATAGCGAAAAATGGAGTAGGATTATGAGTAGCATTGCTAAATTGCCAAAACCAAAGAGAAATCGTATCGCAAATAAAAATTTCGCGGATAAAGAGAGCGGATTTATCGCGCGAAACATTGTTGATACTAGCTATATCGCCACGCTTACGGCTAGCTACACGGACGCATTTATCGAGTTTTTGCCCTTAGCTGAGAGTGAGGACACCACGCTTGGGCGCGGCGAAAAGGGCAGCAAAAAACACATAAGCGTAGTAAGTGGCTCTTTGACGGCTACGATTAGGCATTATTGGGGGCTTGATAGCTTGTTAAATGGCGAAAGTGAGGTAAAAGACAGAAGCAATCATCTTCATCACGCCCTAGATGCAATAATCATTGCCTATACAAATGACAAAATCATCAAGGCATTTAGCGACTTTAAAAAGACACAAGAGCAAAACACAGCCCGCCTCATCGCCAAAGAGATAAGCTCGGCTGAGTATAAAACCTCACGCCGTTTCTTTGCCCCAGAAAATTTTGCAAACAATGAAGCCTTTCGTCAAAGCATAAAGGGTAAGATTTTTGGTGAGTTGGGCGAAAATGGCGAGTTAAGTGGTGGGATTTTTGTCAGCAAACCGCCGAGAAAAAGAGCGCGTGGGGCTTTGCACGCAGCGACTTTTAAAAGCTTAAATAACAGCGAATTGCTTAAAACTTACGGTGGCGAAGAGGGTGTAAAAAGGGCGATAAATTTAGGCAAAATTCGCCAAATCGGTAGCAAAGTCGCTGAAAATGGCACAGGCGCAATGGTGCGAACGGACATTTTCCGCCACAAGAGTAGTGGCAAGTTCTATGGCGTGCCGATTTACACTATGGACTATGCGCTTGGGAAATTGCCAAATAAAGCTGTGGTAAGCGGTAAAGACAAGGCGGGCGTCATTAAAGAGTGGCTTGAAATGGATGAAAAATATGAATTTTGTTTTAGCCTTTTTAAAGATGACTTGCTTTTGGTGCAAAAGAAAGAGATGAGTAAGGCAGAGTTGTGTTATTTTGCGGGGTTTGATAGCTCTGGTGGGCGAATTCAAATTGAAAAACACGACAATCTTTTTATCAATTTAAACCCTGATGAAGCCGTGTTATTCAACGAAGTAGAAAAACAACAAGGCAGAATAGGTATTCAAAATTTAGAAATCTTTGAAAAATGGCAAGTTTCTCCGCTGGGCGAGGTAAAAAAGGCGGAATTTAAAAAACGAGAAAATATTTCGCTTAAATCCACGCCCAAAATCGCCAAACACTCAATGCCAAATTCAAATTTGGAGACACAATGAGCTTTGATGAAGCCTTTAAAAGCGTGATGATAAGCAAGGAAGCTAAACTCACGCTCAAACAAAAGCACCTTTGCGTGAGTCAAGCGGGCAACGAGGCTTTGCTCTACCTCAAAGACCTTGCTTTCATCGTTTTAGAGAGCGAGCAAATCACGCTCACTTCGGCACTTTTAAGCGCACTAGCAAAGCACAATGTCGTGCTTTTAAGCTGTGATGAAAGCCACTTGCCAAATGGCGTTTTTATGCCCTTTTTAACGCACTTTCAAGCCGCGCTCACCGCCAAAGAGCAACTTGGGGCAAAGCCTCAAACAAAGGCTATTTTGTGGCAAAGGATTGTCAAAAACAAAATCCGCAATCAAGCCTTTGTTTTGCGTGAGGCTGGCTTTGAAAAAGAAGCGGGCGAGCTTGAAAATTTAGCTAAAAATGTGCGCTTAAATGATGGCTCATATATGGAAAGCCGTGCCGCTGCGCTTTATTTTAAAACGCTTTTTGGCTCAAATTTTAGCCGTGATGAGCTTTGCTTTGAAAATTCAGCTCTAAACTATGGCTACGCCGTTGTGCGCGCTGCTGTGGTGCGTGCCGTGTGCGTGAGCGGGCTTGTAAGCTGGGAGGGGGTAAAGCACGCTAATGCTTTTAATCAATTTAACCTAGCCGATGATTTAATCGAGCCTTTTCGCGCCTTTGTAGATAGCTGTGTTTTGGGGCTTTGTGCTGAATTTAAGGGCGATGAGTTTTTGCAAAAAGAGCATAAAAGAGCGCTTGTTGAAAACTTGCAAAAAGCGGTGTTTGTAAATGAGCGCAAACTGCCTTTAATCCGCGCTGTAAATCATTTCGTGCAAAGTTTTAAAAGCGCCTTGCTTAATGGCACAGAGCTTGCAAATGTCAGCTTTGCTTGAAGATAAATTTATGCGCGTTTTGCTGCTTTTTGACCTGCCGACAACAAGCAAAAAAGAGCAAAAAAATGCGGCGAAATTCCGCAACGAACTCATAAAACTTGGCTTTTTTATGATGCAATTTAGCGTGTATATGCGAATTTGCAAGGGCTTGGTTTCGGCAAATGCTGTGATTTCGCGTGTGCGTGGCATTTTGCCGCCGCTTGGCAATGTGCGCGCGCTCATCATCACTGAAAAGCAGTTTGACAATATGCAAATTCTGCTTGGAAGTGCGGGCTTTAACGAAAGTGTGAATGATGATAAAAATCTCGTGCTGTTTGCGTTTGATGAGAAAATTTGCGACTACCGATATTCTTACAAAGACGAGGCTTTAACGGGCGAGGAGATCGTCTTAAACGAGGAAATTGAGCTTACAGAGTTGAGCGCGTTGCGAGTTGCAGAGCAGGGCGAGCCACGCGAGGAGGAGGCGGCAGACGCGGCGGCAGAGTCCAAGCCTCGCGAGGGGGATAAAGAGGCGCAGAGTTTTGCGTCAAATGGCAAACGCGGCAAAAAACGCAAAGACAAAACCCCAACGCTTTTTGAGTTTTAAAGCACTTTGCCGCCGCAAAAGCGCAGTGGAAACATTTTTTTACAATTTTCATTCTAGTTTTTAGTTCGAATCCAAAACTGGAAAGTTAAAATTTCAAGTAACGAATTTGTCAAACTCAAATTTGATTTTAGCAGTTTTGAATTTTTGGAGACTTTGCTATTTTGCTTTCTTAAAGGCGGACTTGCGGGGCTTGAATTGCGAAGTCGCTCCCGCAAATCCGCCTTTAAAAATCCCCCAATCCCCCGACCACACGCTTTCAATGTTGCGTAAAAAACTGATAGTTTTTTACGATTAATCTAAATATTTAGGCGTTTTGAATTTCAAATTTGGTTTTGACATTTTAGACTTTTGGCTTTGCGAGTGACGGCAACAAATTTTCAAAGCGTTGTTTTGAAAATTTAGTCGTATTTGTTAGCATAAAAGTGTAGGTGGAGACATTTTTTTACAATTTTCATCCTAGTTTTTAGTTCAAATCCAAAACTAGAAAGTTAAAAAAAATTACGAAAACCGAATTTGAGTTCAAAAATCACTAAATTTCAAATTCGGTTTTGACATTTGCGGTTTTTCAGCCGACTCTTCACACAAGTGCGAGTTTTAAAACCTCTTCGATCCTGCTAACGCCGATGACTTCAAGCCCTTTTTTCACCTCCTCAGGCAGCTCGCCTAAGTCTCTTTCGTAATTTTTCTGCGGGATGAGTGCGCGTTTTACGCCTGCGTTGTAAGCAGCGATCAGCTTCTCTTTCAAACCGCCGATGGCAAGGACGCGCCCGCTTAGAGTGATCTCGCCTGTCATCGCAACATCGCCTCGCACCGCCCGCCCACTTAAAATCGACACAAACGCCGTTGTCATCGCCGTTCCAGCACTCGGACCGTCTTTTTGCATCGCCCCTTCTGGGATGTGCAGGCAAAGGTCGAAAGCGTTGTAAAACGGCGGTTTTACAGCCGCTTCGCCCGCTGTTTCTCGCTCCGCAACCGCCTCGCCGCCTGCCGCTTCGCCTGCAACTGCCTTAACCTCGCTTGGCTTGACGACTCCTTGGTCAAAAAGCAGTTTTGCAAGGCTTAGTGAGATTTTACAACTCTCTTCCATCACCTTGCCGATCTGCCCAGTTAGTTGCAACGCCCCTTTTCCGCGAAGTTTGATCGCCTCGATTTTCAAAATCAACCCGCCCGCACTCGTCCAGCCAAGCCCATTCACAACGCCGACCGCGCTTTCGCAAACCTTCGCCTCGCTGTCAAAAACTCGCTTTTCAAGCATCACCTCGACATTTTTAGGCGTGATCTTCACTTTCAAATTTGGTTTTGACAACTCCGCCTCGCTTGACGCGCCGTTTTGCGCCGCCGTCTTTGCGTCTGCCTCTGCCACAGTTGCCGCCGCTGAGTCTTTAAGCCGCTCAACCGCACTTTTTCGGCAGATTTTGGCGATCTGTTTGCGAAGCCATCGCACGCCACTTTCGCGCGTGTAAGAGTCGATGACTAGCTCAATAGCTGCTTTCGTAAAACTAAGCTCGCCTTTCTCAAAGCCGTGTTTTGCGCTCTCGCTTGGGATTAGGTAGCCTTTGGCGATCTGAAATTTTTCCTGCGGCGTGTAAGAGTCAAGCTCGATGACCTCCATTCGGTCGCGAAGTGCGTGTGGAATGGCGCTTGCGTCATTTGCCGTTGCGATGAAAATCACCTGACTTAGGTCGATGTCGAAGTTGAGGTAGTAGTCGCGGAATTTGAAGTTCTGCTCGGGGTCGAGAATTTCAAGCATCGCCGCCGCAGGGTCGCCGCGCATATTCTTACTCAGCTTGTCGATTTCGTCTAAAACCACAACCGGATTCATCTCCTTTGCCTCAACAAGCGCATTCACAATCCGCCCGGGCATCGACCCAACATAAGTCCTTCTGTGCCCTCTAAGCTCGTTTGTGTCGTCAAGCCCGCCAAGAGCGATGCGCGCAAGCTTTCGCCCAAGTGCCGTTGCGACCGAGTTTGCAAGGCTGGTTTTGCCAACGCCGGGCGCGCCAACTAAGCACAAAATCGCCCCTTTTTGCTCCTTTTTTTCGCGTTTTTGCAAAAATTCTTGCACGGCAAAATACTCCACAATCCTCTCTTTTGCCTTGAAAATTCCGTAATGCTCCTTGTCTAAAATCTCCCGCACTTTTTCAAAGTTGTATCTGTTTTGCGTTTTACTCTCAAACGGAATTTCAAAAACCGCGTCAAGCCAAGTTGAGATGACATTTGCTTCCATACTCTCTTGGTTGCTCCGCCCAAGCCGTGTTAGCTGTTTTTGCACCTCTTTTTGCCCAGTCTGGCTCATAAACGGCTTTTTGGCTTGAAATTTTTCTTTGTATTCTTTGATCTCATCCTCAACCGCCACGCTCTCACCAAGCTCTTTACGGATCTCTTTTAACTGCTCTTTTAAGAAGTAGTTTTTGTTGTTTTTGACCATTTTGGCATTTACGCGCTCTTCAATGTGTTTTTGCAGTTTCTTACTTTCGATCAAATCCTTCAAAAGTTTGGCAACCTCAAAGAGCCGAATGTTTAAATTCGCCTCGCAAAAAAGCTCGTAAGTCAGCTGTTTGTCTAGCTGTAAAATGCTTAAAATTAGATCACAAATTCGCTCTGCGTCACTGCTTTTTTCGATCGACTTGACGATCTCTTTTGGGATGTTTTTGTTAAGTGCGGCAAAGCTGCGTAACTCTTGTTTGATGAACTCAATTAGCCCGTCAAACTCAGCCTCATCATCAACAAAGCTCTCCACCGCCTCGACAACCACCTCGCCAGCCTCGCCACGCCTTAAAATTTTCGCCTTTTGTTTGCCTTGAAATAGCACTTTTTGCACGCCGTCTTCAAGCGAAGTTGTGCGGATGATGTTGCCAACGACTCCGTATTCGTAAATTTTGTCTAGCTCGACTCGCTCGCCCTCAGCTCCCTCTTTTGCCATAGCCACAAACAGAGGCTTGTTGTTTTCTTTGGCGTAGGTGAGGGCTTTGATGTTTGACTCGTCGCTCGTTAAAAGCGAGATGATCATAAACGGAAAGACAAATTTCTCATCCTCAACGAAAAATCCCGCCTCAAAACTGCTTTGTAAAATCTCTTTTGTCTGCATAAATCTTTAACCTTAAATGTCCTAATCTTACTCAAATGGTCGTGCGTACCACGCCGTTTTTGGCGGTGTGATGTTTTGTTTCAAAAAGCCAGAAGCGTTGATTTTAGCTTGATAAACCGCCGCCGCGTCCTTCTTTCCAAGCCGTTTGTAAAGCTCTTGAATGTGGTTGTTTAAGTAAAACTCGCCAAGTGCGAATTTAGTTAGCATACTCTCAACAAGCGGTGTGTATTGCGAGTTTGGAAACTGCGCTAAAAACTGCTTTGCGCGCGTTTGGCATTGTGCTAAAAGCTGTTGGTTGCGGTTAGGTTTGTCAAAGACTTCAAAGTAGGCTTTTAGGCGGAGAAATTCGGCGTATTCGATGTTTTTTTGTGTGCCAAAGCGTTTGATGTATTCGTCAAAATACCCGCTTGCTTTGATGTATTCGCCTTCGTAAATGTGTGCGGTTGCAAGCAGTAGTAAAGTCCTCTCCAAAAGCGGCGAAGAGATGTGTTCGCTAGCAAACGCCACAAAGTGCGTTTGGGCTGAGTCGAGGTCTTTGTTTTGGATGTCGTAAAGCACGATTTCATACCACCTTTGCGGCGGCAAGTTGTAGTATTCGTCGTCTTTTGTCGCACAACCGCTGATGATGCCTGCGATGAGGATTGCTAGGCTAAATTTGGTTAATGTTTTCATCAAAATCCTTTAAATAAATTAAAGCAACGCAGCAGGTCGCATCGCCTTGTAAATTTCGTCAAAACTGAAACGATAGTCGCAAAAATGCATAAACGCAAAAACCGCCTGAAATAGCAGCATCTCCAAACCATCCTTACTTTTGACGCCCTTTGCCGCAGCCGTTTGTAAAAACGGCGTCACACGCCCATAAACTGCGTCAAAAGCAAACTTGGCATTTGCAAAAATTTCGCTCATCACCTCGTCTTCAAACGGCAACGAGGCGTTTAAAAGCCCAGAAGGCGTGGTGTTGATGACAAGCTCGATTTTGCTAAAATCAAATTTGGTTTTAGCAATGTTGCTTACGCGCTTTGAGCCTTCGTCGCTGGTCAAATTCGCTTTTTGCAAATTTGTCAAATTCGAATTTGGCACAAAAAAGGCTAGGTTTTCAAACTCGCTGCTTTTGTCGCTTCGGTTTAAAACTGCGCACTCCACGCCGCTTTCACTTAGCCCAACGCTGACGGCTTTTGCTGTCCCGCCCGCACCCAAAATCAACGCTTTTTTCACCTCGCCAAATTCTTCGATGCTCTTTAAAAAGCCGCTAACATCAGTGTTAAAGCCAAAAAGCTGCCCCTCTTTTAGCACGATTGTATTAAGCGCTCCAATCCTCTTTGCACGCTCTTCTAAGACGCTGCAACGAGTGAGAAGGTGCTGTTTGAATGGGATTGTGACATTTGCCCCGCTTAGTTTCAAGGCAAAAAATTTCTCCAATAACTCGTCTGCTGTGGCGTTTTTGTCAAACTCGACTCGCCCGTAAAACGCCTCCACACCGAGCGTTTGCGCCGCGAGGTTGTGCAGACGAGGGGAGAGCGAGTGTGCCACGGGCGAGCCAAAAAGCGCTAACTTCATCTCCCAACCTCGTATCTAAACGCGTCAGGCGCCGCCTTTTGGCGAATTTCGTAAAGGTCGTTTCTTAGCGACTCCATCCCAAGGATGGTATCACTTCTGTAAGGACCGACCAAAAATTTCACGACAATCGCGCGCCCAACCTTAACTTTGTGCGGTTTTGGCGTAAAGCCAAGCCTTGTGACTTGCGTTAAAATCGGGTCTTTGACATTCACGCGGTCGCTACTTAAAATCTGAATGTAAGTTCCAGCTCTCACTTGTGGCGTTAAAGGCTCGTTTGCAGCCCGCGTTTGCGCGGCTTTTTCGCCTTTTTGTGTCGTTTGTTTTGGCTGAGTGGTTGCGCGGCTAGCTTGCGTTGCGTTTTTGGCTTGTAAATTCGCAGTTTTCGTAGCGTTTGGCTTTGTTAAAGCAGTTTGCGTTTTGCCTAGCTCCTCGCTTTTAGCGGCAGCTTTGTTCGTGTTTTGTGTTTGCGCTTTTTGCGTCTGCAAGCTAAATGGCACAACCTCAGGAGGAAGCAAGTTTGCGTTTGTCTCTAACGCCACCGCGTTTGAAGTGTTTTGAGTTTGGCTCGCGTTTGAAGTCAAATTCGGTTTTGACATTTTTGCGTCCAGCTGCGTCTCCGCCTTTGCCTCGTTTGTTGCGTCTGGCGCCAAAACATTCTCGCCACTCGTATCGCCATTTGCTACGCCACTCGCCTCGCCCGTTCGCGCCGCATCCACGCCCGCCGCACCGGGTGCTTCATCCTCGTCTGAAAACCTCTCCAAAACCTCGTTAAAACTCTCTTTTGCCGAGAGGTTACCAAACTTCGAGCCAGCCTCGTTAGTCGCAAGGCGGACTCTCTCTCTAAGCTGGCTTAGGCTTTGGTGAAAGTCAAAATTTTTCGCAACATTCACTAACTGAGATTTTTGGTTAAGCTCGATCGGCGTGTGCTTTTTTGCAAAAAGCGACAAAAGCAGGATTAGCACGATCGCCAAAATCCCAACGCTAACCAAATAACGCGTGAATTTGAGTTTGTCGCTGTATTTGTCAAACACAATGTTGTCGATATAGTTATTTTCCTTCATCAAAGCCCTTGTTTATCAAAAAGTTGCCGAGTTATAGATGATGAAGTTGCTAGCGAGGTTTTTCAACTCTTCTTTCACCTTTGCTTGCAACTGCGTGTTGTGGATGTCGTCTAAAACATCTGCGATCTTCTCGCCGATCACCCTAAACTCCGCCTCGCCCATTCCGCGTGCGGTTAAAGCTGGGCTACCAACGCGAATGCCGCTTGTGACAAACGGACTTCGCTTCTCGCCCGGAACGGTGTTTTTATTAACCGTGATGCCTGCGTTTCCAAGTGCAGTGTCCGCCTCTTTTCCGCTAAATTCGCGGTTTAAGAAGCTAACTAAGATCAAGTGGTTGTCTGTCCCGCCGCTTACAAGCTCAAAACCGCGTGAAAGCAGCACTTCGCCGAGAGCTGAGATGTTTTTCTTAACTGCTTGTGCGTAGGTTTTCCACTCTGGCGAGAGGTTGAACTTAAAGCCGACTGCTTTTGCCGCGATGACATGCATTAAAGGACCACCTTGAATGCCCGGGAAGATCGCTGAATTAACCTTTTTGGCAATCTCTTCGTCATTTGTCAAAATCAACCCGCCGCGTGGTCCGCGAAGGGTTTTGTGCGTAGTTGAGCTGACGATGTGGCAGTGAGGGAACGGACTTTGGTGCTCTCCTGCGACAACAAGCCCAGCGATGTGCGCGACATCCGCAAAAAGCAGCGCGCCAACGCTGTCGGCGATCTGCCTGAATTTGGCAAAGTCGATCTCGCGTGGGTAAGCACTCGCGCCACAGACGATCAATTTTGGTTTGACGATGTTTGCGATGTCGGCTACGCGGTCGTAGTTGATCCTGCCGTCAAGCTCAACGCCGTAAAAAAAGCTCTCGTAGATCTTGCCTGAGCTGCTGACTTTTGCGCCGTGAGTGAGGTGTCCGCCGTGGCTTAGGTCCATTCCAAGAATTTTGTCGCCCGGGTTTAAAAGTGCGGCATACACGCCTTGGTTTGCTTGCGAGCCGCTGTTTGGCTGGACATTTGCAAACTCGCAACCAAAGAGCTTTTTAGCGCGCTCAATGGCAAGCGTTTCGATCTCATCCACAAATTCACAACCGCCGTAATATCTCTTCGCAGGGTAGCCCTCGGCGTATTTGTTTGTCAAAACCGAACCCATCACCTCCATAACCTCTGGCAGCGTGAAATTCTCGCTCGCGATCATCTCCAAATGCTCGCATTGCCTCTTCCACTCACTTTGCAAAAGCGAGTAAATCTCGCCGTCATAATCCTTTAAAGCCATTTGTCATCCTTTCGTAAAAAATTAGCATATTTTAGCAAGTTACCTTTAAAATCAAATTTGATTTTCATTCTTCATCGCTGGAAATAAAATCGCATCACGAATCGAATGCTTATCCAAAAGCAACATCACAAGACGGTCCACCCCAAGCCCCCAACCAGCAGTCGGCGGCATCGCATAACCAAGTGCTACGCAGTAGTCCTCGTCCATCTCGTGCGCTTCGTCATCTCCTGCGTTTTTTGCTTGAATTTGCGCGTTAAACCGCTCGTATTGATCAATCGGATCGTTAAGCTCGTTAAATGCGTTTGCAAACTCGCGCCCCGCGATGAAAAGCTCGAACCTCTCGGCAATGTTAGCATCTGCCTCGTTTCTTCGCGCAAGTGGCGAAATTTCAACTGGAAAGTCGATGATAAAGGTTGGATTAACAAGCTTTTTTTCAACATAATTATCAAACAGCTCCGACCACAAATGCCCGACATCCAAATTCGAATTTGCCTCAAAGCCGTCAGCTTTAAGGCGCGCTAAAATCGCCTCTTTGTCACGCAAAATCTCACGCTCAATCCCGCCGATCTCCACCAGCGCGTCTTCATACTTCACGCGCGCAAACGGCTTTGAAAAGTCGATCTCCTCTCCGTCATAACTAATCTTCTTTTCAAGCCCAAGCGTCTCCAAAAGAGTCGCAAAAAGCTCCTCGGTTAGATCCATCAAATCGTGGTAGTTGTGCCACGCCCAGTAGCACTCAACGCTGGTGAATTCGGGGTTGTGTGTCAAGTCCATCCCCTCGTTGCGAAAATTTCGCCCGATTTCAAACACGGCGTTTAGCCCGCCAACGACAAGCCTTTTGAGGTAAAGCTCAGGTGCTATTCGCAAAAACCTCTCCACACCTAATGCATTGTGGTAGGTGACAAACGGCTTTGCGTTTGCGCCGCCGGCGATTGGATGCAAAATCGGCGTCTCAACCTCCAAAAACCCCTTTGCTTCAAAGAATTTGCGGATTTGGCTGATGATGATGCTGCGGTTTTTAAAGTCGTTTCGCACATCTTCGTTCATTATCATATCCAAATACCTCTGCCTGTAACGCGCTTCGATGTCTGTTAAGCCGTGAAATTTCTCAGGCAGCGGCGAGAGGGATTTTGACGCTAGCGTGACGCTACTTGCGTGGAGCGAAAACTCGCCCGTTTTGGTGATGAACGCGTAACCTTTGACCTTGACGATGTCGCCGACTTCTAGGTTTTTTTTGAAAATAGCATACGCCTCTTCGCCGATCGAGTTAAGCGAGTAGTAGATTTGAAGGCGTCCGCTTTCGTCTTCGATGTTGGCAAAGGTGCTTTTTCCCGCCACGCGTTTTAACTTCAAGCGCCCGCACAACTCGACCTCTTCATAAGCGCGTTTTTCTTCCTCTTCGCTGTTTGCGACTGCGGCGAATTTCTCTTTAAACTCGGCGATCGTCATCTCGCGTTTAATGTCGTGCGGGTAGGGGTTTATGCCGTTTTCTCTAAGGGTTTGAAGTTTAGAGATTCTGATTTGTTCTTGTTCAGTTGTGAAAATCACATTCATCCTTTAATTAAAATTTCAAATTCGGTTTTAACACTAAAACTCGTCTTCTTGACTAGCACACGCCGCGCAACGCCCGTAAAGCTGCTGGATATGTCCGTCAAGTTTGAAGTTGTAACGCTTTGCGATCAAAATCTGCTCTTTTTCGATCAAATCATTGCTAAATTCGATGATCTTACCGCACTTTTTGCAGATCAAATGGTCGTGGTGAGGCTTGTTTGCAAGCTCATATTTCTTCCCCGCCGCACCAAAGCTAATGCTAGTAACCATCCCCGCTTCTTCGAGCAAATTTAGCGTGCGATAAACGGTTGCGATGCCGATGCTGTCTTCGCCAAAACTCTCTTTTAGCTTGGCACAAAGCTGCTCGGGCGAGAAGTGTTCAGAGTTTTCATACATCGTCCTTAGCAGGGCTTCGCGTTGGCTTGTAAATTTGAGTTTGGCGTCTTTTAAAATTGCCTTAAATTGGTTTAACAACATCTCGTACTCAATGCAAACATTTATCATCTTACACTCCTATTTTGCAAAATTGCGTTATCTAAAATCTCGTTATAATCCATCTTCATCAACACTTCGCCGAAATTTTTCAACCCGTTAAAGGTGAGGCTGCCGCTAAAAGTCTCTTGGATGTAGTTTTCTAAAATATCGAATTTGGTTAAAATCGCGATCAAAATCGCCACAACACAAACTAGCTTCATCACGCTAAAAGTCGCGCCGCCGATGCGGTCAAAAACGCCAAGCCCGCTGATTTTGACGATTTTGCTAAGCAGTTTTCCACCCGCGACAATCACCAAGAAAATCGTCAAAAACAGCACAAAAAGCCCGACAAAATAGCTAGTCGCTTCGTTTAATTCAAGTCCTTTGTTAAAGCTGCCTAGAAGTGAGCTGATCCACCTGCCAAACTCAGCCGCGTTCCTACTTGCGACCATCACACCGACCACAAGGGCGATGAGTCCGACAACCTCGGCGACCAAGCCTCGCACAAAACCTTTCACGCCAAGCACCGCGCAGATGATGATTAAAATTATGTCAAAAATAGTCATTTTTACCTTTTCTTAAAGTTTTGTTAAAATGTCAAAACCAAATTTGACTTCAACATTTTTCACCAAACGCAGCACTTTTACCAAACGCCACGCTCTCCGCCATCTGCATCGTCTGCATTCCCTCTTTCACGCCAAGTTGCATCGCGTTTTGGATCTGGTGGATCTGCCCTTCGCGGATGAGGTTTGCGACTGCTGGCGAGTTGATCAAAATCTCCTGCAAACACACCCTTTTTGCCCGCGCCCGCGCGCGTTGCTCCACGCCTTTTGCCACCTCAAACCGCACATCCACCTTTCCCGTTTCAAGCCCGTTTTGCAACGCTTCTTTTCTTTCTAGCCTCTGCGAAATGACGCTAAGCAGCGTTTGCGAAAGCATAGTCCGAATGAGCTGTTGCCTGTTTCCCTCAAAGCTTTGGATGATGCGGTTGATGCTATTTACCGCCGAGTTTGTGTGCAGCGAAGCAAAAACTAAATGCCCAGTGTTTGCCGCGTTTAACGCCGTCTCCATACTCTGAGCGTCTCGCAACTCGCCGATTAAAATCACATCAGGGTCTTGCCTTAGCGCGAATTTCAGCCCTTCGTTAAAACTTCGCGTGTCGCTCCCAACGCAGCGTTGCGAGAAGAGACTTTTTGCGTTGGTGTGGATGAACTCGATCGGGTCTTCGATCGTCAAAATGTGCTTTCTTTGCGTCTGGTTAATCTCGTTTAACATCGCCGCGAGCGTTGTGCTTTTGCCGCTTCCAGTCGCGCCGGTGACGAGGATCAGCCCGCTTTTTTCGCTGACGAGTTTTTTTAAAATGCTCGGCATTTTAAGAGAGTCAAGCGTTGGAATTTGCGACTTGACAACTCGAAACGCCGCCGCCATCGCCTCTTGCGCAAAGTAGAAATTCGCCCGAAACCTCACTGTTGAGTCAAATTCGGTTTTTGCAAGCCAAAACGCAGTGTCAAGCTCCCTTTTTTCACGCAAAACAGCCAACTCTTCGCTGCTTAAAAGCGACTCCAAAAGAGAGCTAAGCTCCTCTTTTTGCAAAACTCCAAGCTCTTTTAACGACTCAAATTCAGCCTCGTTAAGTGTTGCAAAAAACGACTCATCAAGCGCGACTAAATCTCCGTCTAGCCGAATTTGCGCGTACGCACCAGCGACTAAGTGAAGATCGCTTGCGTCTAGTTTTGCGGTGAGTTTGAGCAGTTTTTTCAGCATTTTGTCCGCCGTTTTGTCAAAACCGAATTTGACTATTCGATGATCTTTGGCACTTCAAAACTTTTGCCGTCACTTTTTGGAGCGTGTTTTAAGACAAATTCAGCCACGCTGCTTGGTCGCGGCGTGTCCTCTCGAAGCGGCGTTGTCCCGCCCATCGTGCTGACAGTCGCCTCGATCCCCTCTAAGTCCAACTCGTTTAAGACATCGACAAAATTGACGATTTTCTCCAACTCTTTTTTGAATTCTTCGCGTTTTTCTTCTGGGACTTTGAGGGCGGCTAATTTTTCAAGTTTATTTAAATCTTTATCAGTGATCTGCATTTTTTCTCCTTAATTTAAAGTCGCAGATTATAACAAAAAACTCTTAAATTATGTAAAATTCTTTGTAAAAGCGCGGCGAAAATGAATTGATTTATCAAAATAAAAGTATTTTTTGTCTAAAATTGTGAGATTTTTAAGGATTTTAGATGAGATTTTTCGCAAGTTTTTTGTTACTTACATTTTTCTTAACTGGTTGTGTAAAGCAGCCGCAACTTCCGCCAAGAAGCGTTTCAGTTTTACTCAAAACTCCTGCGTTAAAGCTTAACGAAACTGGCATCGTCAAACAAACTCAAAGTGGCGTGAGACTCGAAATTTACGGCAGCGGCGTGAGTGTCGGTGGCATTAGCGTTGGCGAGAAAGTTTGCGTTCAAGGAGCGTGCTTTGAAAATGTCGAGTTTAACCAAAAATATCTCGGCGCAAAACACTACAACGAATTTTTGCGCGACATCTTAACAAACAAGCCGATTTACGGCGCGAAAAATTTCGTCCAAACGCAGTGTGGCTTTTCGCAGAGAATTTCACATATGGTCTATGAAGTTTGCAGCGGCATCAGCGAATTTAGGGATAACAAAAATCGCGTAGTCATTAGGATTATGCAGTTATAAGAGGTGGTAAATGAAGAGAGTTGGAGCGCATGTTAGTGCGGCTGGTGGCGTGCAAAACGCCCCTTTAAACGCCGCGAAAATCGGAGCTGAGGCGTTTGCGTTGTTTGTCAAAAACCAACGCCAGTGGAATGCAAAACCTCTTAGCGAGGAGAATGTCAGCGAATTTAAGGCAAACCTTGCCGCCGCAAACATCGACCCTCGCTTTGTCTTGCCGCACAGCGGATATTTGATCAACATCGGTCACCCAAACGCCGTTGCGCGCGCAAAGTCGGTTGAAAGCCTGCTTGACGAAGTGAAGCGGTGTGACGCACTAGGGCTTGACAAACTGAATTTCCACCCTGGCTCGCACTTAAACGAGATTGAGCCGAGCGAGTGTTTGGTGAATATCGCCGAGGCGATGAACTACATCATCCGCCACTCTGAAAATGTCCGTTTAGTCCTTGAAAACACGGCTGGACAAGGGTCGAATATGGGCTTTAAGTTCGAGCATTTAGCGCGGATCATCGAGCTTTGCGAAGACCAAAGCCGCGTTGGCGTCTGCCTTGACACTTGCCACCTTTTCGCCGCTGGATATGACATCTCGACAAAAGAGTGCTACGAGTGGGTGATGGAGGAGTTTTCGCGGCTTGTTGGGTTTGAGTTTTTGGCTGGAATGCACATCAACGAAAGTATGTTCGAGTGCGGCAAAAAGAAAGACCGCCACGAGAGGTTAGGGCACGGCAAGATCGGCTCTGAGGCGTTTGAGTTGATTATGAAAGATGAGAGGATTGACGAAATTCCGCTGGTTTTAGAGACGATAGACGAGACGCTTTGGGCGGATGAGATCGCGCTTTTAAAATCGCTTAGAGTTTAGTTGTTAAATTTGGTTTTTGCAAAATGTTAAAACCGAATTTGGTTTAAGGAGTCGCGTGTTTTACACTATTTTAGCGTGGTTACTCTGGCTTTTGTCGCTACCTTTTGTCCTGCTTTTGAGTTTTAAACAAAAATTTCGCCACTCGCTGAAAGCAAGGTTTTTGCTGGTTGCGAACAAGCCCTTTTCTTCGCCGCAAAAATACCTCTTTCACGCGTGTAGTTTGGGCGAGGTGAGGGCGATTTTACCGCTGGTTAAGCAGCTTGGCGGAGTCGTCACAACAACCACGCAAACTGGTTTTGACGAGGCGAAAAAGGCTGGCGTTGAGGTGAGGTTTTTGCCGTTTGAGTGCCTCTTGCCGTTTTGGCTCGTAAAGGTTGAGAAATTAGTCGTTTTTGAGGCGGAGTTGTGGCTGAATTTGTTTGCAACCGCTAAGAAAAACGGCGCAAAAACCATCCTGCTCAACGCCCGCATCTCTCAAAAAAGTTTCACAAAGTATCAAACCGCTAGTTTTTACTACAAACGGCTTTTTTCTTTTGTGGATTTAGTTTTAGCTCAAAGTGAAGCTGACGCTGAGAGACTGCAAAGTTTAGGGGCAAAAAACATAGAAGTTTTGGGTAATGTCAAGTCGGCGTTTCTACCCTCGCCAACTCGCGTTTTAAGCAGGAATTTTCAACACATTGTCCTCATCGCAAGCTCGCACAAAAACGAAGAAAACCGCATTTTGCAAAACCTCTCTTTGCCGCCTTCAACACAACTAATCATCACCCCTCGCCACCCCGAGAGGTTTGAAGAGGTCGCCAGGCTTGCCAGCGCTTACGCCGAGCAAAATGCTTTAAGTTTCACGCGTTTTTCGCAAACTCAAACACTGCGCTCGCAAGTTGTTTTGTGCGACAAAATGGGCGAGTTGATCAACCTTTACGCCATAGCCGACATTGTGCTGATGTGCGGTAGTTTTGAGGACAACATCGGCGGTCACAATCCGATCGAAGCGGCGCAATTTAACTGCGCGATTTTAAGCGGAAGGCACTTTTTTAATCAACTGCCGCTTTATGCGTGCGTGGATGGGATTGAAATTTGTGGTTACGAAGAGCTAACAAGGCGAATTTGGGCGTTTTGTCAAGGCGAAAAAGGCGCTCCAAAACGCTGCAAGATCACAAACCAATGCGACCCACAAAGGCTTTTTGCCCGCCTTGCGTGAGTCGCAGGTGGTTGTTTTAGCAGGTGAGGTAGGCGGCAATGATGAGTACTAAGACGCCGCTGCCAACGCTGATTAACGCTGGTTTTGCCTGTTTTTTGCAAAAACTTGTGATGACAAGCCCTGAGAAGTAGAGCAAAAACAAGGTCACGCCAAAGCCGATCGCCAAAAAGTCGTACGCCGAGAGGTTGCCGATAATGTTTTTGCCGCCGCTTTTGTGAAGCATCACCGCCGTGCCAAAGAGGCTTCTTTTTGTGCTTTGTAGCATCTGCCCGCCGTTTTTGTCCGCAATAAGTGCAATCTCATAACCGATGCCGCCGATTGTCGGTTTGCCTTTTACGATGTGCGGCGTTGTGTCTGAGGGCAGTTTGAGTCCGTATTTTCCCGCTAACATCGCAAGATTTTCTAGCTGCTGAGTCTGCGTTTGGGCGTAGTCGCTTGCGTTTAGCGCGACCTTTGTCACGACCGCGCCGCTGTTTTGGTTAAAGCCAAAGATGTAGCCGATGCCTGTGATCGCATACATAATCGCAACTGGAACAAAAAAAAGCGAGAGGTAGAGGTGGATTTTCATCTGGTTTTTAGGCTTGAAAATGTCCATCATTAATCCTTTTTAGTGAAATTAATTTTGATTATCCTCAAAAATTGTTAAATTTTGTTAAATGTTTGTTTGGAGAAATTTGTGAAAATGTCAAAACCAAATTTGGTTTAAAACGCGGCGTGAAGTGTGAAGTTGAAACTCAAATTCGGTTTTTACAAATTTGCAAACCCGCAAAACGCAATCCGCAAAACGCTATTACAACCCGCGAACTTGCAAAAAGCAAATCCGCAAACTTGCAAAAACCAAATTTGAGTTTAAAGTGACTTTTAGCCGATGATCTTTTTAACCTCATTTGCGATCGCCAACTCCTCGTCAGTCGGCACAACAAGAACTTTCACGCTGCTCTCAGGCGCGCTGATCACCCTTACATTTGGCGACCTTTTGCCGTTTTCTTGCAAGTCGAGCTTCACGCCAAAGACGCCAAGCCTCTCGCAAACCGCCGCGCGCAACAAGTCGTCATTCTCGCCGATGCCTGCGGTGAAGATGAGTGCTTTTGCGCCACCAAGCAAGGCGTAATACCCGCCGACATATTTTACGATCTGATGCGTCAGCATATCAAACGCAAGTTGCGCTTTTTTGTCCCCTTTTGCCATCGCCTCTTCGATATAACGCATATCATTACTTCCAGAGATCGCAAAAAGTCCGCTTTGTTTATTCATCACATTATCTACCTCTTGCGCACTAAGCCCCGCATTTTTAATCAAAAACGGTACGATCGCAGGGTCGATGCTGCCACACCTAGTCCCCATCATCACCCCTTCAAGCGGCGTTAAACCCATACTCGTGTCAAAGCATTTTCCGCCCTTAATCGCGCTGATCGAACTTCCGTTTCCAAGGTGAAGCGTGACTGCGTTAAACGAGTCAAGCTCCTCGTTTAAAAACTCCGCTGCTTTGTGCGTTACATAGTGGTGAGAAGTGCCGTGCGCGCCATATCGTCTAACCTTAAATTTCTCGTAAAACTCCCACGGAAGCGCGTATATATACGCCTCAGCAGGCATACTTTGGTGGAAAACCGTGTCAAAAACCGCAACATTTGGCACATCAGGCGCGACTCTTAAAACCTCTTTGATCCCCTTTAAGTGCGCTGGGTTGTGAAGCGGTGCAAGCGGCGCTAAACGCTCGATCTTCTCGATCACATCAGGCGTGATGAGTGCTGAGTCGTCAAACAGGTCAGCTCCTTGCACGACACGGTGTCCGATGCCGTCAAATGTGTGCAAACCCTCGACAACGCCGCTTTGCGCCCACATATCATTCATCACCTCGATCGCTGCCGAGTGGTCTAAAATTTCGCCCTCGCGCTTGATCGTCTTCTCGCCGTAAGTAAGCTTAGCCTCGGCGTCTTTGCTGCCGATTTTTTCGATCAAACCTTTGCAGATGACCTCTTCGCCGCTAAAAACCTTAAATTTCAAAGAACTTGAACCAGAGTTGATAACCAAAATTTTCATAAAAATCCTTTAAAAATGTCAAAACCGAATTTGATTAATTATTTTGCGCTTGAATCGCACTGATCAACACAGTATTTACAATATCCTCAACCAAACAGCCGCGACTTAGGTCATTTACTGGCTTGTTTAGCCCTTGCAAAATCGGTCCGATCGCAACGGCGTTTGCTGAGCGTTGGATCGCTTTGTAGCAGATGTTTCCGCAGCTTAGATTTGGAAAAACAAAGACATTTGCCCTGCCTGCAACCGCCGAGTTTGGAAGCTTTTTGCCCGCTGTTGCCGCATCCACCGCCGCGTCAAACTGCATCGGTCCGTCAATGGCGACTTTTGCTTGAAACTCCGCACTCTGCGCCGCCAAAAGCTCGTTTGCCTTTGCTGTCGCCTCTCTGACAAGATCCACATCCACGCCGCCCGCGCTGTTTGCAGTTGCGTAGCTTAGCATCGCCACCTTCGCTTCAAAGCCAAAGTCAAGCGCGGTTTGTGCCGTGCTGATGGCGATCGAGGCGAGTTGCTCAGCAGTTGGATTTGGCGTCACAGCACAATCTGCCATAAACCAAATTTGATCTTGCAAACACATTATAAAGCTGCCGCTAACGGTCGAAATTCCCTTTTTCGTCTTGACAAATTGTAGCGCCGGACGAATCGTCTCCGCAGTCGTTGTGTTCGCTCCGCTAACCATCGCCCCAGCGGCGTTTTTATAAACCATCATCGTCCCAAAAAAAGTTTTATCTTTCATCAACTCGACCGCTTTTTCCTCCGTCAAGCCCTTTGCTTTTCGAAGCTCAAAAAGCGTTTGTGCAAATTCCTCTTTTAACGCAGAAGTTAGTGGATCAACAACGCTAATCCCAGCCAAATTTACGCCAAATTTCTCCGCATTTGCCCTAACTTGCCCCTCATCTCCTAGTAAAATAATCTCAACTGCCTTGCTCGCAGCCAAAATCTCACTCGCCCTTAAAACCCTCTCGTCTTCACTCTCAGGCAAAACCACTTTGACAACTTTGCTTGCTGCTTTCTTAAACAAATTTTGTTTAAAAACTTCCGCATTACTCATTTAAATCCTTTCGGTAAAAATATGCTAGATTATAGCTAAAAACATTTTAAATTTTGTCTTAAATGAAGCAAAAAATTGAAAATTAAAGGCTTTTTAAGCATTTTGTTACTAAAATCCGCCGTTTATTTTACTTAAAGGACTTTTATGAAACGCACATTTCAACCTCACAATACTCCTCATAAACGCACACACGGCTTCCGCGTTAGAATGGCGACTAAAAACGGACGCAAAGTGATCGCCGCTCGCAGGGCTAAGGGTCGCAAAAGACTAGCTTAGTGTAGTTGTAAGTGGATTAGAAGTTTTGTAAAGTGGTTTTGGGTAGATTCAAATCACTTAGCGATAATAAAGAGTTTGCAGAAATTTACAAAAATGGCAAAAAATGGCACTGCCTTTGCGCGGTTGTCTTTTTTGCTAAATTCAATTCACAAATTGGTTTTTCACCGAAATTTTCTGTTGTTGTTAGTAAGAAATTTGGTAAAGCACACGAGCGAAATTTAGCCAAAAGACGCGTTAGAGCAGCCTTTTACGCTTTGCAGAACAAACTCGAAGACGGAGTTTTTGTTGTGGTTGTGAAAAACGACCTTAAAGCATACTCTTTTTTGGAGCTAAGTAAGCAGTTGGCGTGGTCTTTAAAGCGTTTGGAGGCGTTGAAAAACTAACTTTTGGCTAAAAGCAGGCTTGATCGCTTAGTTGCAAGAGGTGTTTGGATGTGAAAAAGGTTGTGTTATTATACCAAAAATACATCTCGCCGTTAAAGCCCGCGTGTTGCAGGTTTTACCCGACTTGTTCAAATTACGCACTTTGGCAAGCAGGTCGCAACGGCTTTTTTAAGACATTTTTTTCTACCTTTTGGCGCATTTTACGCTGCAATCCTCTTCACCACGGCGGGATCGACTACCCAAAAACGCAAATTGACATTAAAAAATTTAAGTTCATTTCTACTACAATCACGATTTATTTTTGGTTTGTGCCAGATAAAGATGATTTTTATTTGATTAAAGGTTTATAAATGGAGAATTTATCGCAAGGCAAAAGGATGTTGATAGCCACGGCGTTGGCTATTGTGTTTTTCTTTGTATGGGGGCAGTTTTTCGCGCCACAACCGCAACAAGCGGCGGCGTCAAATGTGTCAAATTCGAATTTGACAATCACCGCCGAGACAAACAATGCCGCGCCGCAAAGTCTTACGCCTATGCAAGCTCCAAAGGTTAATGAAGTTGCAAGTGCGAGGTCAAACGCGCTTACGATCCTCAAAACCGAAGAATTCGAAGCGACAATTGACGAGCTTGGGCGAATTTCAAGCTGGATTTTGCTTGACGAGAAGTTTAAGGCAGAAGACGGCGAGCAGATCAACCTCATCACCGCTTCTCCGCTGCCGCTTGAAGTTCGTTTTACAAACGCGAATTTAAACCAGCTTGCCTTCACGACTGCTTACGAGGCGAAAAATAGCGTTGGTAGCGAAGGCGGCGAGCTTGTTTTGACGCAAAAATTAGGCGAGATCACCCTTGAAAAACGCATTGTGTTTCAAAAAAATGGTGCTTACAAATTAAGCGTTAAAGCCTTAAACAAAGACGGCAAGCCAAGCAAAGAGGAGTTTTTTGTTACAACGGGACATCGACCGAATGTGATGGCGGATGCATATGCGTTTTACGGCACGCGCATTAAGACAAGTGACGCTAAATTTAAAGACATCTCTGACGGAGATTTGAGCGCAGAAGAGAGTTTTAAAGGGGCGATTTTTGTAAGCAATACAGATCGTTACTACACAACTCTTTTGTTTAACCCAGCGGGGTTGGATGTGACGATTTTGCCGCAAGACAAGACGCAAATTCCGTTTGTTCGAGCGGTTGGTGAGTTGGAGGCAACTGGGTTTGTTGGTGCGAAGATTTTTGAGAATTTAAAGGCGATCGACAACGAGCTAAAAGGCGTTGTGGAGTATGGATTTTTCACATTTATCGCTAAATATATGTTCTCGTTTTTAAGCACGCTGTTTGGCGTCTTTGGCAACTGGGGTTGGGCGATTGTTGCGATGACGATTGTGATGAGGATTATCCTCTTCCCGCTCACTTACCGCTCGATGGTTTCTATGGGGAAGATGAAGGATTTAGCGCCAAAAATGCAAGAGTTGAGAGAAAAACACAAAAACGACCCTGCGAAAATGCAAGCGGCGATAATGGAGCTTTACAAAAAAACGGGCGTGAATCCAGTGAGCGGATGTTTGCCGATTTTACTGCAAATTCCGATCTTCTTTGCGGTTTATCGCGTCCTTTTAAACGCGATCGAGCTTAAAGGGGCTGAGTGGATAGGGTGGTATTCAGACCTTGCGCAAAAAGACCCTTATTTTGTTTTACCGATTTTAATGGGTATTTCGATGTATATCCAACAAAAAATGACGCCAACAGCCATTCAGGACAAAACGCAGGTGATGGTGTTAAGGTGGCTGCCAATCATCTTCACATTCTTCTTCTTGTGGTTTCCAGCAGGGCTTACGCTTTACTGGTGCGTTAATAACATCTGCTCAATCGCGCAACAATACGCGGTGAATAAGATGTTAAAAGCCAAGAAGGACAAAAAATGAGGTTCGAAGGGCGGACTTTACAAGAAGCCTTAGAGGCGGCGGCGAAAGGCTTACAATGCTCGCTTTTAGAGGTTGAGTATGAGATCATCTCAAATGCAAAACGCGGTTTTTTTGGCTTCGGGCGGCAAAACGCCGTCATTGAGGCTTCAAAGCCAGTTGCAAAAACCAAATTTGACACCGCAAAAAACGCAAAACACTCAGAGCAAAACGCCAAAAACGCCAAGCATTTCAACAAACACAAACCAACCAAGCCAAACGACAAAGAGCCAAAAGAGGAGGAAGACGACTGTTTTTTGAAATGGGTTGAGGAGTTTGCAAACGAGCCTTTAAACAACGACTTTAAGCTAAACGATCCAAACGCCGCGCCAAAAACTGCACCAAAAGAGGCGGCAAAAACCTTGTCAAAAGAGACACCAAAAGAGATGCCAAAAACTGCGCCAAAGGCTCAACCTGCGGTCGAGCAAACCGCCGCACAACCGCTTTCAAAACGCGCACAAAGAAGGTTAGAGCGAGAAAAAAGGCTAAAAGAGAAGGTTTTTGTGCTTGATGAGTTTGGGTATTTTGAAAAAGAGTCGCAAGAAGAGTCAAAAGGGCAGACTAAAAAAGAGGCGGTGAAACTTAGCGAGCCAAAAAACTACTCAAAACTAAACATCGACACGAGCATTTTTGACGGCTTTTATAAAGAGAGCGGCACGGGTAGCGAGGCGGCTAAAAACGCCACGCAGCAGCCAAAACAAGAGCAAGAGACAACGCCAAACAAAGCGCAAAAAGAGAGCAAAAATTCGTGCGAAAAGCCTTCAAAAGAGGCTATCAGACCTTCAAGCGAGTCGCGTGAAATGTCAAAACCGAATTTGAATTCGCAAAAAACCTCAAACGCCGACCCAAAGCTTGTTGAGAGCGAAGTCAAAGCGGGCGTTAAAGAGCTTTTGGAGGTTTGTGGATATGACGCTGAGGTCAAAAGCGTTGAGTGCAAAGAGGGTAAGGTTTTTGTCGTCATTGACGGCACTCACGCAGCGTTGTTGATTGGGCGGGATGGTAGGCGTTTTGAGGCGATTTTTACACTTTTGCAGAACTGGTTTATGCTGAAATTTTCGCTAAACGCGCAGCTTGAAATCGCAAACTTTTACGCTAGCAAAAAAGAGGCAAACCAAACCTACATCCAAGAGCTTGTCGCCACGCTTAAAACCACGCCAAAACTACGCACGAAATTCTTTGAGGATGAGACTTCGCTAAGAATCGTCCTTGAAGCGTTGCGCGAGGCTTACCCGCATAAATACATCGCCGCACAAAATGACCACAACGGGCGTTGCATTTACATCAAAGACTTTAAAAACAAGCCAAAACAATGAACATCGTAGCCCTCTCAACCGCTTATGGCACTGGCGCGATCGCGATTGTGAGGCTAAGCGGCAAAGATGCGGTTAAACTCGCCTCTCACCTCACGCCCACACCGCTAAAACCGCGTTTTGCTCATCTTAGAAAACTCTACTTTGAAGGCGCGCTTTTAGACGAGGCGATCGTCATCTACTTTGCCGCACCAAACAGCTTTACGGGCGAGGACATTGTTGAGTTTCACACGCACGGAGGAGTCGGAGTCGCAAACGCGATCATAGACGCGCTTTTAAAGCTCGGAGCAAGAGCGGCAAGGGCGGGCGAGTTTAGCAAACGCGCGGTAATAAATGGCAAAATGTCGCTTGAAAAAGCCGAGAGTTTAGCAGGGCTCATCGAAGCAAAAACGCAAGCGGCGGCAAAAATTCTAGCCCGCACGCTAGAAGGGAGTTTGGGCGAATTTTGCGCCTCGTTGCGCGAAGAGTTGGTTAAAATTCTCGCCTACACAGAGGTTTGCATTGACTATGCTGAGGAGGATTTGCCTGAGGATGTGCTGCAAAATGCGCTTGTTTTTTTGCAAAACGCGGCTAGCAAAATCTCACAAATCGTCAAATTCTCGCAGCAGCAAATGGGCGCGGTAAATGGCTTTAACATCGCGCTCATCGGGCGTCCGAATGTCGGCAAGAGTTCGATTTTAAACGCGCTTTTAGGCAAAAACCGCGCCATTGTAAGCCCTGAGGCTGGCACGACTCGCGACAGCGTAGAAGAGGGGCTCACGCTTGGGACAAGCCGCGTGAAGATCATCGACACCGCAGGCATTCGCGAGGCGAGTGGCGTTGAGGCGTGCGGGATTGAGCGGTCGTTTGAGGCGGCGAAAAAGGCTGATGTTGTCGTGTGTGTTTTTGACGCCTCGCAGCCTGCGTTGGCAGAGGATTTGCGGATTTTGAGTTTGGCTAAGAGTTTTGGGGCGGATTTAAGCGGCGCCCTGAGCCAAAAGTTGGAGTCAAATTCGGTTTTGACAGACGGCGAAGCAGCACAAAATGGCGAAACAACACAAGACGACAAAATGGCGCAAAGCGGCGAGAAAAAGGTGATCTTTGTGTTAAACAAAAGTGACCTTGCACGACAATTTGAGCTGCCGCTTAACGCCATTAGCCTTTGCGCAAAAGAGGGAGTCGCGCCGCTCAGAGAGGCTTTGAGCGAGGCGGTGAAGGTGGCTGAGTTGCACGAGGTGATGCTGACGACAAACCGCCAAGTAAGCCTTTGCGTGCGGGCGCAAGAGGCGCTAAGTCGCAGCTACACAAACCTCAAAAACGGCGAGTTGGAGCTTTTTGCCTTTGAGCTTCATTTGGCGTTAAAAGCAGTCGGCGAAGTGACGCAACCGCCGCAAAATGAGGAGATTTTAGACGCGATGTTTGGCGAGTTTTGCTTGGGTAAATAACATTAAGCGTTTTTTTGTTAAAATCAAATTTGGTTTTGACAACTGCAAAATTTAGCGAATTTTAACAAGGATTTTAATGAAAAAGATTTTGATAATCGGGCGTCCAAATGTTGGTAAAAGCTCGCTTTTTAACAGACTTTGCGGACGCAGAATCGCCGTCATCAGCGACTTTGCAAGCACGACTCGGGATGTGAATTACAACCAAATCGAGCTTTACGGACGCGAGTTTTTGCTGGTTGATAGTGGCGGGTTGGACGAGACAAACGAGCTGTTTAGTGCGGTGAAAAAACGCACGCTTGCTGAGGCTAGCGAGGCGGACATTTTGCTCTTTTTGGTGGATGGGAAGCTGATGCCTGATGAGGAGGATAGGCGGCTGTTTTACTCGCTTTTGCGGCTCAACAAACCGACTGCGTTGGTGGTGAATAAAATTGACGGCAAGCGCGACAAAGAGCGCAGTTTTGAGTTTGCAAACTTTGGCGCGAAGCAGTTTTTTGCCATCTCCGTCTCGCACAACTCGGGGATCGACGAGCTAAGCGAGTGGCTCTGTTCGCTAGAAGCACCAACGCCAAGTGAGCCGCAGGAGGATTTTGAGAGTTTTTTGGACAACTTTGACGAAGAGGGCGAGTTTCAGCAGGCGCGAGACGAGTCAAATTCGAATTTGACACTTGTGCGAGAAGCACCACTTGACGAAACGGACGAAAACGGCGTGAGTGAGAGTCGTGTGGAGGAGATTTTGGCGCAGTTTGCTAACCGCGCGATCCGCATCGGGATCATCGGGCGTGTGAATGTCGGCAAGTCGAGCCTGCTAAACGCCCTTGTGAGCGCAAACAGAAGCGTTGTTAGCAGTGTCGAAGGAACGACAATCGACCCTGTTGAAGAGAGTGTGAGTGCCTGCGGGCGAGAGTTTGCGTTTGTGGATACAGCTGGGATCAGAAAGCGCGGGAAGATCGAAGGGATCGAGCGTTTTGCACTTTTGCGGACGCAAAACATCTTAGAGCGAAGCGACATCGCGCTTTTGGTTTTGGACGCGAGCGAGGAGCTAACCGAGCTTGACGAGCGGATCGCGGGGCTTGCGAGTAAATTTGAGCTTGGGGTGATCATCGTGCTAAACAAGTGGGACAAGGTGCTTGCAAACAGCCTTGCGGCGAAAGACATTTCTGCGCTTTTGCCAAAAAACGCGACTCTCACACCTGAGCTAAAAGCGGCTTTGACGCCGTCAAAAGAGGACGCGAGCCTGCTTTTTGACAAGAAGGTCAAAGAGATCAAAGACCGCTTTAAGTTTCTTGCTTTCGCGCCAGTCATCAGCGTTAGTGCGACTGAGAAAAAGCGAGTAGCTAAGATCTTCACACTAGCACAAAAGGTGTATGAAAACTACACGCAACGCCTAAAAACCGCAAAGGTGAATGAGGTTTTGCAAGAGGCGATCAAAACCCATCCGATCCCGAGCCAAAAGGGGCGGCGCGTGCGGGTGTATTACGCTTCGCAGTTTGGTTTTGCCCCGCCAAAGATCGCGCTTGTGATGAACAAAAGTGAGCTGCATTTTAGCTACAAACGCTATCTTGCGAATAAATTCCGCGAGGCTTTTGAGCTAGAAGGGTCGCCGATTTTGTTTTTTGAAAGGAAGCGAGGCGAGCGGGCTGAGGGCGCAAAAGCACAAGGCTCTGAGACGGCGCAAAAGGCGGGTGATGAGCAGTGAGAACATCGTCCTAGTCGGGTTTATGGGCGTTGGTAAGAGCGTTGTTGCTGGGCGACTTGGTGCAAAGCTTGGCAGGAAAGTGGTGGATACGGACGAGGCGATCGGGCTGCGAAGAGGGCTTAGCATCGCGGAGATTTTCGCGAGGTTTGGCGAAGCGGAGTTTCGCAAAATGGAGCGAGAGTGTGCGTTGGAACTTGCGAAACAAAAAAACCTTGTCATCGCCACTGGCGGCGGGTTTTACGCGGCGTTAAAAAGCCAAAAGTCAAATTCGGTTTGTGCAAATGAGGGCGTGCAGCTTGGGCGCGTGGTTTGGCTGCGGGCGAGTTTTGAGGAGATTTTGTCGCATTTGTGCGAGGCGGACGGGTCGTTTGGCAACGCAACGCCTGCTTTTGAGGAGGCGAGTTTTTTGCAAAGTCCAGCCGTACAAAAACGCCCGCTTTTTAAGGACATCGACTCGGCAAGGCGGCTTTTTAACGCAAGGCAGGAGGGTTACAAAGCAGTTTGCAACTTTGCGGTGGATGTGGGTGGCAAAAACGCAAACGAAGTCGCAAGTTTGATCATCTCGCTTTTGAAATAACCTTTGCTGCGTGGCTTTGGGCTTGTTGCTCGGCACTCACCGCTTGTCAAAATCAAATTTGGTTTTTGCAAAGAGTTATCACCTAAGAACAAGCGGAGAATTTTGAAAATTACATCAACTTTAAATTAAACTCACAAGGAACAAAAAATGCCAAATTACAACACATAAACCAAAATCGCCAAAAATCCGCCTTTAAATCAAATCCTTTACGGACCGCCGGGCACAGGCAAAACTTACAGCACGATTGATAAGGCTTTGGAGATTTTGGGTGTTGAAACGCAGGGCAAAAGCAGGGCGGAATTAAAGGCTAAATTTGACGAATTTCGCCAAAATGGACAAATCGAGTTTGTAACCTTTCATCAAAGTTTTTCTTACGAGGAATGTGTGGAGGGGATAAAGCCAAACTTTACAAATTTCAACGAGGGCGCAGAATCTAGCAAAATAGAATACGAAATCAAAAGCGGAATTTTTAAGAAAATTTGTGAAAAAGCGCAAGAAAATTTAGAAAATTCGCAAAAAAGTCAAGAGCAAATCAAGCAAGAGTTTGACTTGCAAGAGCTGTTTGAGGCTTATTTAGAGTTTGTGGAGCGAAAGCTAAATGAGGCGGAATTTGATGACCCTGCTTTGAAAATACCAAATAGTAAAATGACCATTAGAAAAATATACAGGCTAGACAATGGCGAAGGCAGGTCGTTATTTGTGGGTGTTGAGGGCGCAGAGTCTATGCAAAGTCTCTCAAAAGATATCATTTTGCGAGATTACGCTAGTTTTAAAAGCGGCGTCATAAAAAGCTACCGAGACATTAAGCCCAAACTTGAATCGCAATCAAAATGGCACGGAAATGCAATTTATTATTTTGAAATTTTTAAAAAAATAGCTGAATTTGAAAAATCTTATAAACCACAAAATCAAGCCATTAGCGAAGTCAAACTAAAACCATACATTCTTATCATCGATGAGATTAATCGCGGGAATATCAGTAAGATTTTTGGTGAGCTTATCACGCTTATCGAGCCGAGCAAAAGGATAGGTGCTGATGAGGAGTTGCGCCTCTCGTTGCCGTATAGCACAAACGAATTTGACGGCGGCAAGGGCTTTGGTGTGCCTAAAAATCTCTACATAATCGGCACGATGAACACGGCTGATAGAAGCATAGCCTTGCTTGACACGGCTTTGCGTAGGCGGTTTGAGTTTGTGGAGATGATGCCTGAGTGGGATAATGAAAATATAAGCAAAAATTGCGAAGGCGTGAATTTGCAAACTTTGTTAAAATGTATGAACGCGAGGATCGAGTTTTTGCTTGATAGAGAGCATACCATAGGACATTCGTTTTTCATTAATGTGAATTCTTTGAGCGAGTTGCAACAAGTTTTCAAACACAAAATCATCCCGCTTTTGCAGGAGTATTTTTATGATGATTACAAGAAAATCCAAGTCGTGCTAAATGATAATCAAATGATTAAACCAAAGCCAAAACCTAACTTTTTGGGTAAATTTAACGATGAAGTGGATAGTGAAAAAGTCGTGTATGAGATTGCAGATTTTCACTTGTGGAATAGCCAAACTTTTATCACAATCTATCAATCAAAAGATTCAAACGAATCTAACGAAAATGAGTAAAAACCAAACCCTTTGTGTGTCTGAGTGGCAGAGTTTTGGTGTAGGTGAGATTGAGCGAGTTGTTGCTAGCAAAAGCGAGGCAAAGGCAGTTTTTGCCGAGTTAAAAGCCTTTGCTGACGAAAAAGGCAACCACATCTTTTTAAACTCTTATGGCAAAAACCGCCTTAGAGCGCGAAATTATGTCGGGCTTATCCAAACTAAACGCGGATTTTGTTTAGAAATTTTACCCAAAACTTTTCGCACGGCAAATGAAAATGAAGGGTTTGAAACGCACCAAGGTAAAATCAACGAGGCAAAAAACCTTTTGCTAAAAATGCTTAAAACCCTTAAAAATTCGCCTTTCAAACAAAGCCACATTTCAAACCTAAAAACACAAAACGCACACTTGCTTGAAATTTTTGTTATTATGTTTTTAAACGAGCTTGAAACGCTTATCAAAAAGGGCTTAAAAAGCGATTATATAGAGTGCGAGCAAAACCGCAAATTCTTAAAAGGCAAGCTACTTTTCACGCAAAATTTAAAGCAAAATTTTACTCACAAAGAGAGATTTTTCACCGCAAGCGATGAATTTAGTAGCGACATAGCTCCAAACAAACTCATCAAATCCACGCTTTTGCTTTTAAGCACGCGTAATTTTAGCACCAAAACAAACGCTAGAATTATGCAAAGTCGCTTTGTTTTTGACGAGATTAGCCCAAGTCAAAATTTTGACTTAGATTTTGCAAAATGCGTGAATTTAAGGCATTTTAAGGCTTATGAACTTATTCTTTTGTGGTGTAAAATTTTTCTCAAAAAACCAACTTTTACCGCTTATCAAGGTAGCCAAAATGCCTTTGCGCTGCTTTTTGATATGAACGAACTTTTTGAAAGCTTTGTGGCGTGGCATTTGAAAAAGAGGCTGACAAATCACATTGTCAAAGCCCAAGACGGGCGCAAATTTCTTATGCAGGGTGACAAGTTTAAAATTAAGCCTGACTTAGTCATTTACGACAAGGCTGACACCAAACTTGAAAATTCGCCAAAAATTATCGCTGATGTGAAATGGAAAATTTTAAGCGTTGATGAAGCCAAGAATTTTAGCATTTCGCAAAGCGATTTGTATCAAATCTTTGCGTATTTAAGCAAATATGCGTGCCGCCAAGGGTGTTTGATTTATCCAAAAATTCAAACTTGTGACTACAAAGGCGGCTACAAATTTACCTACAAAGCCAAGTTGGAATTTGGCGCAGAACAAAAAGAGTGCGCAAAGTCGCGTGGCGAAGTCAAAAAAGCGCGTCAAAAACGAGACATTACTTTGCGAATTTATTTTTTTGACCTGCTTTGAACGCGAGACTTTTCGCAAAACGCAGGTAAATTTTACGCAATTAGTTGCATTGTCAAAATCAAATTTGGTTTTTGCAAAATAGTTAAATCAGTAAAACAAAGCTTTGCAGATTTGTTTAGTCAATCGTAAAAACCAAATTTAGCTTTTACGCAACCTTAGAAGCGTGTGGTCGGGATTGGGGGATTTTTAAAGGCGGATTTGCGGGAGCAAGTTGCCATTCAAGCCCCGCAAGTCCGCCTTTGAAGAAAAAATAAATTGCAAAACTTCCGAAAATTGAAAACTGCAAAAACCAAATTTGCTTTTAACATTTTGACAAGCTTGTAAAAACCGAATTTGGTTTAAAAATTTGTGGAGTTTCAAAGTTTATTTTGGCAGTTTCTTGGCGTGGTTGGCGGTTTTGGATTTGTCAATTTTCAAATGCGCTTTTGGCGTTTGAAAATTACTACCCTCGCTGCCTTAAAGTCAAAAGCTTAAAACTACTCGCGCGAGGTTTTACCGCTCTCAACTCAAAGGCTTAAAACTCGCAACTCGAAGGCTAGCTTGGCGGGCGACCTCTTCGTCGTTTGCAAGATCAAACCAGCTAAACTGCTCGCCGTGTTGCACGCTGCCGTCAAGCACATCCCCGCCTTTGCGATTGGCAAGGTCAAGACGGGCGATCTCAAAGCCATCAAGCGTGGCGGCGAACTCTTTTAGCCGTTGTGGGATGGTTTTCAGTTTGGTGAATAAAAACGCCCAACCCTCGCCGCCGTTTCGCCCAACGCGCCCGCGCAGCTGGTGCAAACTCGCAAGCCCCAAACGCTCCGCCCCGACAATGACGATCGTGCTTAAACGCGGCAGCGAAATTCCGACTTCAACCAGCGTTGTCGCAAGAAGCAAGTTGCCCTCGTCACGGAATTTTTGCAGCACATCGCCTTTTTGTTTGTCCTTGCCGTGCGTGAGAAAAACGCCGTCAAACTGCTGCTGCCAAAAGTCGGCGACTTGCAGCAAACTTTGGTAGTGCGCGGCGTTTTGCGACTTACTCTCCTCGACAAGCGGATAGACCACGATGGCTTGTCGAGATGCTTCAAACTCGCGCTTTAAATGCTCCAAAAGCGCAGGAAAGTCTTTGCTTTGGATCACTTTTGTGTGGATTTTTTTCTCAAACGGGATCTCTTTTAGGAAGCTAAAACTCACAAAATTGTTCTGCATCAACGCAAGCGTGCGCGGAATTGGCGTTGCGCTAAACTGCAAAAAATGCGGCGCAACCGCAAGAGGACGCCCACTTGCCGCCTCATTTTGGCTTTGCGAATTTGTCAAATTCGAATTTAACTCAAACTCCGCCTCTAAACTCGCCTCTTTTTCGGTGGTTTGCTTTGGGTTTGCGAGCTGGGCAATCTTGTTTCGTTGGGCTGAGCCGAATTTGTGCTGCTCATCCACCATCACAAGCACACACGGCGGAAGAGTCGCCCACAAAAGCGCGTGCGTGCCGATTATAAGGTCAAATTCGCTAAGGTCACTTTGGGTTTTTCTGCCCTTTGGCGAGGTGAGAAGTGCGACCTTCATCTCCTTTGGCAGCAGCCGTTTTGCCTCAGCAAAAATCTGTTCTGCCAAAACCGAAGTCGGCACCATCAACACGCTTTTTTGCGGAGTCAAACTTAGTGCTGCTGAGAGCATCACAAGCGTCTTCCCACTCCCAACATCGCCCATCACCACGCGCCTAGCAGCGTTTGGCGAGGCAAAGTCGGCGCGGATCTGCGCAATCGCCGCAAGCTGGTCGCTAGTTGGCTTGAAGGGTAGGTTGTCAAGCCAGTTTTGGATGTTGCGAAGCTGAGTTTTTGGGGCGGCAAAAACCTTGCGTTTTGTGGCGAGTTTTAGGGCGTAGTTATAAGCCTCAACAAACTTCAAAAGAGCTAAAAACTCGCTGTTTGCAACTAAGTTTGTGGCGACTTTCACGCTTTGAGGCGAGTTTTGGTTCAAAAACAAAAGCCGCGCCGCTTCATCTTCACTAAGCCCTTCGTTTTGCAAGTTTTGCGAGGTCAAAAACTCCTCTTTAAGAGCACAAATCTCCGCGTCTTTGAGCGCTTGGTTGAAGTGAATTTCAAATTTGCCTAAACTTTTTAGTACGCGCGGGTTGGTGAATTGCCACACGCCAAACTTAAACTCCGCATTCGCGCTAATGAGCAGTTTTGCCCCGCCGCGAAAGACGGCGTAGTGCCAGCTTTTAGCGTTGAAAATCACCACTCTCACAGGACATTTCCACGAGAGGTTTTTAGCACTTACAACGAGTAGATTCGCCCCTTTGCTGGCGTGTCCTTCGACTAGAATTTCAACCGTGCATTGCCCGCTTGACGGGGTGAGACAAAGCGTTGTGTCGTCAAAACTTTTTGGCATCAAAAGTGCTAAATCCAGCAGTGAAAAGACGCCGATTTGGCTGAGTTTTTCACGGCTTTTTGGTGGAAATTTAAACATTTTTTGCCTTTTTTGTGAAATTTTTACACACAAAATTTTTTCAAATTTGATTTTAAGAGTCTTTTGAAAAAAAATCACTAAAATAGTAGCCGTTTTTTACTAAATTTTCAACTTTAAGGAGCGTTATGAAGAAAGTTTTGACGATCGCGGGTAGTGATTGCAGTGGCGGGGCGGGTGTCCAAGCCGACATCAAAACCATCACCGCCCACAAACTCTACGCCCTAAGCGTCATCACCGCGCTCACGGCGCAAAACACGATGGGCGTTTATGGTGTGAGTGATGTTGCGCCAGAGTTTGTCGAGGCGCAAATGCGCGCTTGCTTTGAAGACATCGTGCCTGACGCGGTGAAGATCGGGATGATCTCAAACGCGCAGATCGCCTCTTGTGTCGCTGGCTTGCTCTCAGACTTGGGCGCTAAAAACATCGTCCTAGACCCAGTTATGGTTGCAACTAGCGGCGGAAAACTCATCCAAACTGAGGCGATCGCGGTTTTAAAAGAGGAGCTTTTTAGCCTCTCAAAGATCATCACACCAAACATCAACGAGGCGCAAGTTTTGGTGGATGGAGAGATTGAGGATATCGAGGATATGCAGCAAGCAGCGCGCGAACTTGGCGAGAAATACAATACAGCAGTGTTGATCAAAGGCGGGCATTTGGGCGAAAATGACGCAACGGATGTGCTTTTTTACGAAGGGAGTTTTAGCGTCTTTTCAGCTAGCAAAATCTCCACCAAAAACACGCACGGCACAGGCTGCACGCTCTCGTCTGCCATCGCCTGCAACCTCGCAAATGGCAAAGACCTCGTCCAAGCCGTGCAAAACGCCAAAAACTTCGTTGCCACCGCGCTTAAAAGCGACATTAAAGTCGGACACGGATGCGGGGCGATTGACCATTACTTCAACATCCCGCCGCTTTAAAAAGGCGAGTTGGCGGTTTTAGAGCAGCGAAATTCTCACCGAGATTTTTGGTTGCTAGTTTGCGGTTGTTAAAACCAAATTTGGTTTTTGCAAAATATTAAATCAATCGTAAAAACGATCAGTTTTTACGCAACCTTAGAAGCGTGTGGTCGGGGGATTGGGGGATCAAAGGGGGATAAGGGGAGCGACTTCGCAATTCAAGCCCCCTTATCCCCCTTTGAAAGAAAATTTAACCTCGCAAAGCCTCCAAAAATTCAAAACAGGAAAAATTAAATTTGGTTTTGACAATTTTAAGCGTTGGTTTTTCAAGTTTTGGAATAAAATTTTCAAAGCGTTGCTTTGAAAATTTAGGCACTTTTACTAGTGTAAAAGTGTAGGTTAAGCATTACTTTTACAATCGCAAGACGGGTTGGTTGCCAATACTTACGGGTAAAACCTTTATCGCAAAGTCTTTGAAAATTTAAAACTGTTAAAATCAAATTTGATTTTAACAATTCGCTTGCCGTTTCACAGGTTTAAATTTCTTGCGACAAAGCCGCGGTTAAGCCCAGCTAAATCGTTAAAAAATTCCGCCGCAAAGCCGTGAGTTTCACACTCTTTTACTAAACTTTGTTTTTGGTCATAACCCATCTCAACTGCTAAAAACTTGCTGTTTTTTTGGGCTAGAAGGATGATTTGTTTTAAGACTTCGTCTCCTTTCACGCCGCCAAAAAGTGCCTCTTTTGGCTCGCTTTTTACCCATAAGTCGATCGGGTAACCCTCTTGGATGTAGGGCGGATTTGAGACGCTAAGGTCAAAAATTTCGTCATTTTGCGCGTAAAACTCGCCCTGTTTTAGCCTGAGCGCCGCGAGATTTTCAAACTCAAAAAGCCCTTGACTGCTCTGCGTAAAGCCAAGTTTTAGCGCGTTTTTTGAGGCGACTTGCAAGGCTTTGGGGCTGATGTCGGTTGCGTAAATGTCGCACTTCACGCCCATTTTAGCAAACTCCAAAGCAAGTGTGAGTGAGATAACTCCACTGCCGATGCCGATCTCGGCGATTTTAAGTGGGTGTTGAAAACGGCGGGTTGCGGGGCGAAAATTGTCAAAATCAAATTTGATTTGCAAACACTTTTGCACCAAAATCTCCGTCTCCACACGCGGGATCAAAACTCCGCTTTCAACGAAAAATTCCCGCGTGAAAAACTCGGCTTTGCGGGTGATGTATTCAAGCGGTTCGCCCCTTTTGTAACGCGTGAAAACTTCGTTGAAAGCCTCTTGGTTTTCAAGCGGTTTGTCAAGCGACAAAAACAGTTCTTCGCGGTTTTTGTTTTGGCTAAACTGCAACATTTCCCATGCCAACGCTGTGCCAAATTCGCTTTTTGCAAGCTTCAATGCCTCGCAAACTTTCATCTGCGCCTCTGTAAATGCGAAATTCGCTGAGCGACACTTGGGTGCGAGTGGTAAAACCACGAGTAGATCTCGTTTGAGTGGGCAAACGACTTGTTTTTTTCGCTGAGTTTTTCAAGGGCTTGACAAAGCGCCTCAGCGTAGCCGTTTTTGGCGCTAAACTCGTCTGCGCCAAATTCTGCTTTGCGCGAGAGGACGCTGAGTAGCGGCAGGAAAATGCTCAAAAAACTTGACGCAAAAACCAGCAAAAAGAGCAAAACGCCAGTTGCGTTGCTCGGCAGGTTGGCTGAGGACAAAAAGCTTGGCGGGATGTTGGCTAGGCAGGCGAACGAGGCGAAGATGAGGAGTGAGACGAGGGCGACTCGTTTTGCGATGTCGTGGTGTTTGAGATGTCCTAGCTCGTGGGCGATGACGGCTAGGAGTTGGTCGTGGTTAAGGCTGGTTAAAAGCGTGTCAAAAAGCACGACTTTGCGCGTCTTGCCAACGCCGCTAAAATAGGCGTTTAGCTTCTTGCTGCGTTTGCTTGCGTCACAGACAAAAATGCCACTGAGTGGAATGTTGTTGGTTTGAAAGAGGCGTGAGATTTTGGCGTTTAACTCCGCGTCTTGCAAAGGGGTGATTTTGTTAAAAAACAGCGCCATAAACAGCGGAGCGAGGGTGTTTAAAAGGAGCAAAATCCCCACGCACGCAAGGCTTGCATAAACCCACCAAAGCGTATTTGCGTTATTAAAAAAGGCTAAAAACGCCGCGACAAGAGGCGGAACGAAAAGCACAAAAAGCAACGACTTTTTGGCAAAGTCGGCGCAAAATGTCTTTTTGGTTGTTTTGTTGAGGTCGAATTTGCCTTCGATTTTAAAGGTTGAGTAATACTCAAACGGCAACAAAAGTAGGGCGTTTAGGGCTAGAAAACCGCACACCGCAAGTGTTTGAGAGAACAGCGAGGCGTCAAAAAGGCTGAGAAGTTTGAAGCCAAAAAGCAGCCAAAAGAGGCTTAAAACCAGCTCAAAAACGCCGTTAAAGAGGCTAAATTTCTGCTTTGCAAGCTCGTAGTCGGCAAATTCGCGCGATGGTGAGTCAAATTCGGTTTTGACAAGGTTGTTAATGTGGTGGATTTGGGTTAGGCTGAGTGCAAAATGTATAGCCCAAACCAAAACTAAAAACGCGTAAATCATCTCAAAAAGTTGTCGTAAAAACTTGCGACAAATACGATTAAGATCACAAATGGAACGATGAATTTGATGTAAAAAAACCAGACATTCACCACTTTGGCGTATCTCTCAGAGCCTTGCAAGATCTCCTCTTTTGCCTCGTCTTTCATCACCCAACCGACATAAATCGCACACAAAAGCGAGGTGATGACAAAGAAGATTGTCGCGCTGATGGCGTCATATGCGTCGAAGATATTTTTGCCAAAAATGACAACTTCGCTCAGCACATTTGAGGCTAGAAGCGAAGGGATGTTTCCAAGCAAGAAGATGCCGCCGAGTGTGAGTAAAACCGCTTTTAGGCGGCTCATTTTGAACTTTTCTTGAAAGACGGTGATGATCACTTCGTAGATTGGCAACGAGGTTGTAAGTGCGGCGATCATCAAAAGCGAGAAGAACGCAACGGCGATGAAACCGCCAAAAGCCATATTCGAAAAGACGATCGGAAGGCTTTTAAAAACAAGGCTCGGACCGCTGGTTGGTTCGATCCCAAAAGTAAAGAGTGACGGGAAGATCATAAACCCTGCGAGGATGGCGATGAGGGTGTTGATGACGCCTGTTAGAAGCGAGATCTTCACGAGTCCTTCGCTTTTTTTCACAAAACTTGAAAGGGTGATCATCACGCCAAAGCCAAGCGAGAGTGCGAAAAAGACCTGCCCTAAAACATCGACAAAAAGCTTGAAGTTGATCTTCGAAAAGTCGGGCGTGAGGTAGAATTTCACTCCCTCAGCGGCGCCGTCAAGGGTGATGTTTCGCACGACAATGCAGAGCATTATGAAAAACAAAAGCGGCATTAGATATTTCGCTGTCCGTTCGATCCCATCAACCGCGCCTTTTAGCAAAATGACGAAATTGACCGCCACAAAAAGCAGTGTGGCGATGGTGATGGCGAGTGGAGCGTGGGTGATGTTTTCTTCGTAAAACTTGTTTGTCACCTCCGCAGTTACGGGCGCGCTAAGGTCAAGTGCGCCTGAGAGGACGCCGAAGATATAGTTTAAAACCCAACCGCCTATTACCATATAATACGCCATAATCCCAAACGCGCCAACAAGCCCCATCCAGCCAACAAGCTTCCACCTGCCTTTGAAGCTATCCACCGCGTTTGTGTGAAGCCGCCTGCCGATCGCATTTTCAACCAAAATCATCGGAATGCCGATAACAAACATTGCGACGATGAAAATTAGCACATAAGCCCCGCCTCCATTTTCACCAACGAGATATGGAAACCGCCAAGTCGCCCCAAAGCCGATCGTCGCCCCAGCCACCGCGAGAATGTAGGTTAGTTGCGAACTCCAAGTCTTTCGCTGCATTGCAAATCCTTTGTAAAAAAGTGGCAATTTTAGCCCAAAAATGCTTAAAAAAAATTGTAATTTAAGATTTATTTTATTTAAATTTGATTTTAGCTAAATTCGTGGCAACGAAGCAAAAAAGGGGCAAAAATGGCAAAAAAGCAGGTGATTTTCGAGTGCGGAGCGTGCGGAAACCAGCAGGGCAAGTGGCTAGGCAAATGCCCGCAGTGTGGCGCGTGGGAGAGTTTTGTGGAGCTGAGTCAAGCACAGATTAGCACGCTAAAAAGTCTTGCGCAAAACGCGCCAAAAACCGCCGCCGCCGCCCAAGCCATCACGCAAGTAAAGGTCGAGCAAGTTAGCCGCCGCAGCACGCAAGACGCTGAGCTTGACCTCGTCTTAGGCGGCGGGCTTGTCGAAGGCTCACTTGTGTTGATCGGCGGCAGCCCGGGCATTGGCAAATCCACCTTGTTGCTAAAAATTGGCGCAAACCTCGCCAAAAGTGGCGAAAAGGTGCTTTATGTCAGCGGCGAGGAGAGCAAAAGCCAGATCAAACTGCGCGCAGACAGACTCGAAGCAAACGAGGAAAATCTCTTTTTGCTAACTGAGATCAACCTTGACGCCATTTTAAGCGAGATTTCTAAAAACGACTACAAAACGATCGTCATCGACTCCATCCAAACGCTTTTTAGCGACAAGATCGCCTCGGCTCCGGGCAGCATCTCGCAGGTGCGGGAGATCACTTTTGAGTTGATGCGGCTTGCAAAGAGTCGAAACATCACCATTTTCATCATCGGGCACATCACCAAAGAAGGCTCGATCGCAGGTCCGCGAATTTTGGAGCATATGGTCGATGTGGTGCTTTATTTCGAAGGGGACGCGGGGCGGGAGATGCGTCTGTTGCGTGGGTTTAAAAACCGCTTTGGCTCGACAAGCGAAGTTGGGATTTTTGAGATGAACGAAAAGGGGCTAAGCAGCGCAAAAGACGCGTCAAGCAAGTTTTTCACACGCGGCGCGCCGACTGCTGGCTCGGCGGTGACGGTGACGATGGAGGGCTCGCGCGCGCTGGTTGTCGAGGTGCAAGCGCTTGTGTGTGAAAGTGGCTACCCAAAACGCAGTGCAACGGGCTTTGACAAAAACAGGCTGGATATGCTTTTGGCACTTTTAGAACGCAAGATCGAGCTGCCACTTGGGCGGTATGATGTGTTTGTGAATGTCACAGGCGGCGTGAAGATCACAGAACCTGCGTGCGACTTAGCAGTCGTTGCGGCGATCGTTTCAAGTTTTCGCAACCGCCCGATCAGCAAAGAGAGCGTCTTCATCGGCGAGATCAGTCTAAACGGGGAGATCCGCGAGGTTTTCAACCTTGATGCGCGGCTTAAAGAGGCGGCGTTTCAGCACTTTAAAAAGGCGATCACACCGAGCAAACCAGCCTCAAAAGCTCCGCTTCAACTCTTTGCGACAAAGGAGATCGCCCAAGTGATCGAGTGGATGTAAAAATTTGTAGCCAAATTTGGTTTTGACATTTTGCGATTTGTAAAAACCAAATTTAATTTTAGTCGTTTCGCAAAATGCAAAAACCGAATTTAAGCCCAAAACTACTTTCGAACCTCGTATTCACGCGGTTTTTTCAAGCTTTTTGGCAAAAACATAAGCCACTTGCGGAAGCGTTTGAAATATTTGGCGATTTTTGAGCGGCGTTTTATTTTGCGATTTTCTTGCACCGAGCTGTGTGAGTTTAGCTCAAACTCCACCGCCACAGGGTAAAGCGCAAAAATATTCACCACGCTCTCATCACTCGTGTAGTGGTCAAACGGCTTGAAAAACCGCTCGGTCGCCGCCAAAAGGCGTCCAGCTCCTGCACGCGTGATGAAATATCCGTGCGAGCCAAGCCCGCCGCCAACAAGCCGCTTTAAGTGGTAAATCTCATTCAACTCGTAGTCAAACCGCAGCGAAAATGGCGACTCAATGCGAAAACCATCGTCTAGATAAACCTGTCTGTAATGCCCCAAAAGCACAAGCTCGCACGCCTTTGGCAGACGCGGAATGAGGCTTAAAAACTCCAACAACCGCTCGTCGATCACCGCGTCATCTTCTAAAATCACGCAGTCCTCGCACTCGCTTTGCAAAAACTTCTCTAACGCTAGTCTGTGGCTTAAAAAGCAGCCGATCTCGCCGTCACTTAACGCTCTTTTGAACTCGTCTGCGCGCGAGGAGTCAAGCGCGTTTTGCTTCTCTTCACAACTTAAATCCTTGCCGCAAATGGCGTTGATGAGCTCAAATTTCAGCCCTAATAAATTCAGCGTTTTGGTGATGTTTTCGCGTCTTTGGCGTTGCGCTGGAAGGTTGATGATGAAGATTTTCACGCTTGCTCCTAAACTCGTTTTGACAGCGCGATTTTAGCCAAATCAGCCAAAAAAGTCAAACCAAATTCGGTTTTGATAATTTTGGAAGTTTAAGTTAAAATTTGGATTTTTTTAGTAAAATCGGCGTGTTTAGCAGAAGCATATCTTACGACAAGGGGAAGTTATGGCAAAAGTTTGGACATTTGGCGACAATATCGACACTGATATTATCATCGCTGCACGCTACTTAAACACGAGCGATGCGAGCATTTTAGCAAAACATATTATGGAAGATGCGGATAAGGATTTTAGCAGCAAAATCGCCGTTGGAGACGCCATTGTCGCGGGCGAGAATTTTGGTTGCGGAAGTAGCCGCGAACACGCGCCGCTCGCACTTAAAGCGGCTGGAATTTCAGTCGTCATCGCAAAGAGTTTTGCGCGAATTTTCTACCGCAACAGCTTTAACACGGGGTTGATGATTTTAGAGTGCAAAGAGGCGGATAAGATCGCGCAAGGAGACGAGATCAGCATCGATTTTGCAACTAAAACGATCATCAACCACACGCAAAATGCCAAATTCGAATTTGGCGAAATTCCGCCGTTTATGCAAGAGCTTGTTGAGGCAGGCGGGCTGATTAACTACGCAAAAACACGACTTTAAACTTAGATTAAGGATTTTTATGAAGCATTACAACATCTGCGTCATCAAAGGTGACGGAATTGGACCTGAGATCATAGACGAGGCGGTTAAGGTTTTAGACGCCGCGAGTGGGAAATTTGGCTTTGAGCTGAGTTATGATTATGAGTTGATGGGTGGTTGTGCGGTGGATTTTTGTGGTGAGCCGCTGCCTGAGAGGACGCTAAAAGCTGCGCTTAAAAGTGACGCGGTTTTGTTTGGGGCGATCGGTGGCGAGAAGTGGGACAACTTGCCGCGCGACAAACGCCCAGAAAGCGGGCTTTTGAAGCTGCGAAAAGGGCTTGGGGCATTTGCGAATTTGCGTCCAGCGATGATCTTTGACGAGTTGAAAAACGCCTCGACCATCCGCCCTGAGGTTGTAAGCGGGGTGGATTTGCTAGTTGTTAGGGAGCTAACGGGCGGACTTTATTTTGGGCAGCCTAGACAAAAAGAGGAGAAACGCGCGTTTAATACGATGGTTTATACAGCCGAGGAGATCGAGCGAGTCGCGCGCGTGGCGTTTGAAGCGGCGCAACAAAGACGCGGGCACATCACGCTTGTGGATAAGGCAAATGTCCTTGAAACTAGCCAACTTTGGCGTGAAGTTGTAAATGAGATCAAGGGCGAGTATAGCGGCGTTGAGGTGGATTTTATGTATGTGGATAACGCAGCGATGCAGCTTGTGAGGAATCCTTCGCAGTTTGATGTTATTTTAACCGAAAACCTCTTTGGCGACATTTTAAGCGACGAAGCGAGTATGGTTTGCGGCTCAATTGGCTTGCTGCCAAGCGCGTCAATCGGCGGTAAAGTCGGCATTTTCGAACCGATCCACGGCTCAGCCCCAGACATCGCCAACCAAGGCATCGCAAACCCGCTAGCGACAATTTTGAGCGCGGCGATGATGCTTCGCTACGCACTAAAAGAAGAGGTCGCTGCAAAGGCGGTTGAAAAGGCGGTCAAGCACACGCTCAAAGAGGGCTACCGCACAAAAGATATCGCGCAGTTTGACGCAAAAGAGGTGCTTAGCACGGCTGAGATGGGTAGTATCATCGCAGAGAAAATCACACTTTAAATTACAAATTTGCTAAAATCAAATTTGGTTTTAGCAAATTTTTGACAACGCATTTGGCGTGAAAATTTGGGCTAAAAGGGAGTTGGATGAGTAGCAAGCTAGCAAGCGAGTTTGACTTTTTAGCCCAAAACACAGACTTTCAAAGAATTCTAAACGCACTTTCACCACTTACAGAGCGCATTTACCTTGTCGGCGGAAGCGTCAGAGACTCGCTTTTAGGAGTCGCGCCAAAGGATTTTGACATCGAAGTTTATGGCGTGAGTGTCGAGGTTTTTGACGAGGTGATGAAAAGGCTTGGCACAAACGGCGTTGGCAAAAGCTTTTTTGTTTATAAACTAGCACACTTTGACATCTCGCTTGGCAGGGTTGAAAGCTGCGTTGGAAGCGGGCATTCAGACTTTGAAGTCGCCGTTGCAACAGACGAAAAAACGGGCGCGTCAAGGCGGGATTTTACGATCAACTCGTTAATGCAAAACATTTTTACGGGCGAGATTTTGGACTTTTTTGGCGGCGTTGGCGACTTAAAAAACCGCGTTTTGCGCGTGACAAACGAGCAAAAATTCGGCGAAGACGCGTTGAGAGTTTTGCGCGGCGTGGCGTTTGTTGCTCGTTTTGGCTTGGAGGTTGAGGCTAAAACGCTTGACTTGATGCGGGCGATGAGCGTTGAAAATCTTAGCAAAAGGCGGATTGGCATCGAGTTTGAAAAGCTTTTTAAAGCCGCGCAAGTCGCAAGAGGAGCGAGGCTTTTAAGGGAGTTGAGGCTTGACTTAACGCTCTTTGGCGTGAGGTTTGGCGAGGAATTTTTGACCGCCTTTGAAAGCCACGCCAAATTTGTCAAAGACGAGAGGCTTTTTTTGTATGACGCGGTGAATTTTTTCAGCCTCAACGCAACTGTTCTTACGCAAAACTTAGGGCTTGGAAAATTTTACGAGAGCGTGAAAAACCACCCTTTCACCACGCCGCAAGAGGGGCGAGAGTTGTGCGAAAGTCTGTGTTTTGTGGGGCTAAAAATGCCGCTTTGTGAGTGGCTTGGGTTAAATGACGCCGCAAGGCTTAAAGCGGCAAAGTGGCTTGGAATTTACGACAAACAATTTAAAAGCCGCGTGAATGCTGCGTTAATCGCCCAGCGTTTTAGCGGCGAGGGGATTAAACTTGAACTTCAAAGACAGCAAAAGAGCGAAATTCAAGCCTTTGTGAAGCAAAAATTTAAACAAAAGGAGAAAAAATGAAACTTTTTAACAGACTAGTCGGCGAGAACAAAGAGATTTGGCACGCCTACCTTAACCACGAGTTTGTAAAACGGCTTGAAAGCGGCGTTTTGGGGCGCGAGAATTTCTTGTTTTACTTAAAGCAAGACTACATCTACTTGCTAAATTACGCTAAATGCTTTGCCTCGCTTGCCGCTGCGGCAACGACAGCGCAGGAGTTGCGTTTTGCGGTGAAGTTCCAAAACTACATACTCGAAGGCGAGTTGGAGCTTCACCAAAGCGTGCTTAGCCTTGGCATCGAAGCTAGCAAGCTTAGCGTAAAAGACGAAAGCCTCGCAAACATCGCCTACACGCGCTACATCCAAAGCGTTGCGTCAAGCGGCGACTTTTTAGACCTCTTGGTTGCACTTAGTTCGTGCGCAACGGGTTATGGCTACATCGGGCGTGAAATTTACGCAAGGCTTGGAGAAGCGGGGCTTGAAAACCACCCTTACGAGAGTTGGATTCGCACTTATGCAGGCGAGGCGTTTTTGGCTGAGGTGAAGGCTTTTGAGGAGTTTGTAAATTCCTACACGCACGCCGTTAGCGAGGCAAAATTTGCGCGGTTGAGCGAGATTTTCTACACCGTCACGCGACTTGAATGCAACTTTTGGCAACACGGGCTGACGATGCAGACCGACCTTTAACCAAATTTGGTTTTGACAAAATTTTAAAGGACAAAAATGAGAAAAGTTTCAAACGCAAGTTTAATCGCACTTTTACTAACGCTGTTTTTAGGACCTTTTGGTGCGTTTTTTAGCTACGGGTTGCTAGCGGGCGAGGGTTTTTTAAACGCCTTGTTGAAATTCATCGGCTGGTCGATCTTGCTGGCTGCGGCGGTGTTTTTCCCACTGTTGATCCCTGTTGTGTATATTGTGATGGTTTTTTGTGTGTTTAACGCCACGCAAAGAGCCACAACGGCGATGTAAAGGAGTTGTGATGACACAAACTTTCACCAACAACGGCTTTGAGCTTGACTCGTTCAAAGAGCTT